>MDTC01278864.1_pt1 | contig 14910 bp, 14 predicted proteins | sample 811181 | NCBI WGS metagenome assembly MDTC01 (sample SAMN05326644, study PRJNA326480) | marine metagenome | isolation source: seawater | place: Pacific Ocean: North | collected 2011 | reverse complement strand
GCACCCAACCGCTTGATGGCTCTGAGCATTTTGATTTCAGCGTCGAGGCTCAGTCCATAGCCTGATTTGATTTCAACGGCTGTGACACCACGCTCAATCAATCTCTCCAATCTTGGTCTCGCGAGGTCCAGCAATGCGTCAATAGACGCATCACGCGTTGCCCGAACGGTCGATTTGATGCCGCCACCGGATGCTGCGATTTCGAGATAGCTCTTGCCGGCTGCACGAAGTGCATATTCGTGACTTCGGTTACCGCCGTGGACGATGTGTGTGTGACAATCGACCAGCCCGGGGGTTACCAGCAGCCCAGCCGCATCGAGAACATCGGTCTGCGAGTCATCGACAGTCCATTGGCTGCGTTCGAAATCTTGTCGGCTGCCCACAAAGACAATGATGTCCCCTTTAACGGCAACCGTACCCTTCGAGATACATGTCTCACCATCAAAGATAAGTCCGTTTTCGATCACTAGGTCGGCTGTGAGCGCGAGGTCAGTTAACTGCTCATTCAAGATTCGTAACCCCTCCCCGGATGGCCGCGTCAATAATCGTGCCGGCACGCAGAAGTTCGCGAACAGCCGTAATGTCATTGTGGAGAATACGGTCTTCTCCGAGAGGTGGGACGACTCGGCGAATTGCATCGTGGACGGCGAGGATTGGGGCGCTGGCTTTAAGGGGGGCGCGCAAATCGAGAGCTTGTGAAGCGCAAAGAAGCTCTATAGCCAAGACGGTTTCAACATGTTCGACTATATGACGGGCTTTTCGGGCTGAAATGGTCCCCATCGATACGTGATCTTCTCGGTTGGCGCTGCTTGGAATACTGTCAACGCTGGCTGGATGTGCGAGGACCTTATTTTCACTCACCAGAGCCGCTGCTGTCACCTGAGCGATCATAAACCCGCTGTTCAGGCCCGATTCCGGGGATAGAAAGGGGGGCAATCCACTGGACAGGGCCGGATTCACGAGTTGCTCGATTCGTCGCTCGGAAATATTGGCTAATTCGGCTATGGCGATTGCGAAATAGTCGGCCACTAAAGCAATCGGTTGACCATGGAAATTGCCCCCGCTGAGAACGTCAAGCTGCCCATCCTTACGAACAAAAACCAAAGGATTGTCGGTGGCTGCGTTGCACTCGGTCGAGACGACCTCCGTGGTATGTCGAAGCGCATCTCGGGTCGCGCCATGAACTTGTGGCATACAGCGCAGACTATACGGATCTTGCACCTTATCGCAGTCTTTGTGGCTCTCGGTAATCGGACTATCCAACATGAGTTGACGTAGATTATGCGCTGACGTCACTTGGCCTTTATGCCCACGCGCCATTTGAATGCGCTTGTCAAAGGGACTCAAGCTGCCGAGCAAGCCCTGGCAAGACATAGCGCCAGCGATATCTGCCGTTTTGACAAGGCGCCTGCCCGCATCAATGACCAAAGCCATATCGGCTGTCATCGCTTGGGTACCATTGATGAGCGCAAGACCTTCTTTAGCTTCGAGTACGACAGGACGTAGGCCTGCGCTGTCTAGGGCCTGAGCACCCGACATCACGGTGCCTTGATACTCGGCTGTGCCTTCCCCAACCAGTACCAGTGCAAGATGGGCCAGAGGGGCTAAATCGCCAGAGGCGCCAACCGACCCCTTTTCAGGAATGATTGGATGAACACCCTGATTGAGCATCTCAACCAGGAGTTTCGGCACCACAGGTCGGACGCCGCTCGTCCCGAGTAGCAACACATTGGCTCGAATGGCCATAACGGCCCGAGTGACAGGGACCGTGTAGGGGGACCCGACACCGGTTGCGTGACTTCTGATCAGATTGATTTGAAGTTTCGCCAAATCATCGGATGGAATTCGCACTTCAGCCAGAGCGCCAAAGCCTGTATTGACGCCGTATGTGTTTGGGGCATCATCGACAAGCATGGTTTCTATACCGGATCGGATGGACGCAATTTTTGACTCGATATCAGCTGTAACACGGACGTTGAGTCGCTGATGGGCGATGTCAATGACAGCATCGACGGAGAGCGGTTCGGAACCGAGTGGATGTATCTTCATACTCTATCGTATGGCAGACTCAGGCTATCTCTGTCAATGCACGGCGTATGCCCGTGCCCCCGTTGAGTAACCTGTTTGCACGAGAGAGCATCAGACAAGTCATCGAAGGACAAAATTGCCAATGAAAACACCTCTCTTCGACCTCGATGGGTCACTGTTAGATAGCGCGCCCGATATTGGCAACGCGCTTAACCAAATCCGGCTTGAGTTTGAATTGCCTCCCCTAGCCATCGACTATATTAGGACGAAAATCGGGGGGGGATTGGGGTCTCTGCTCCGGGATACCCAGAGTATTTCTGATGTCTCCCAAGCACCTCGCGCTCGAGAGATATTTATGGCGCATTATGGGCGAAACCTGCTCGAGCACAGTCGGCCGTTCGAAGGGGTAGAGCCGCTGCTCAGCGAATGTTCGACGCGTGGATTGGTCACCAACAAGCCTCGACTGTTCGGTCAAGAAATCATCGATAAACTTGGGTGGGAGTTCTCCGTTGCGGTCTATGGTGATGATGGCTTTGGGCAGAAGCCTGACCCCGGACCGTTGAAACATGCCATTGATATGTTAGGCTGCAGCGCCTCTGAAGTGGTTTATTTTGGAGACAGTGATGCCGACGTTCTGGCGGCTCAGGCATGTGGTGTCGAGGTTTGGTTGTTTCCATGGTCTTGTGCAGACGGGTATGACTCGTTCAAGCTGCAAGACTTGACCGTGCTGAAGGGCAAGATCTACGGCTAATGCGAGGACAGAATGGAACTTTGGGCTCATCGGGGAAGCCACAGCCACTCAGGCTTAGTTGAAAATACGCTTCCGGCATTCGAACAGGCCCTCAGAGAGGGGGCTTTTGGGATTGAGTTAGACGTACATTTAAGCGCTGACGGAATACCTATAGTGTTCCACGATGAGACACTGGACAGGCTGACTCAGGACGGATTGAAAATACCGATAGCAGCTGTGTCCAGCATTGATTTGGCATCAATAGCACTTGTGGGCAATGCATTCATACCCACGCTTGCTGACGTGCTGGACCTTATCGGAGGGCAGATACCGGTCAATATCGAACTGAAGGATGGGGTTGCCGTTGCTGCGGTATCCAATGTGCTCAAGGATCTGTCATATGCAAATGCACTGATATCCAGTTTTGATGCCAGGGCGATAGCGGTCGCAGCCTCGATGCGGCCTGACCTTGAGCGCGCTTGGATTTCGGGTGATGAGTCGTCTCACCCAAGTTGGCAATACGCCAATTGGTATCCGCTGGAGGTCCTCCAGCGGACTCAGTCGACTCGCTGGCATACTCATGGCGCGTTTGTAAGGCCCTCGATCACCTCAGCCTTGGCTAGAGTGGGGATCTCCACGTACGTATGGACCGTCAATGACCTGGCTTATCTGGCGCGTATGGAGGCGCATGGGGTTGTCGGCGTGTTTACGGACTATCCCGGCTTGATGAAATCAAACTTTCAATTTCGTGACGCGACCGAACCCTGATTATTCGCCTGTCTTTTTGATCTCTTTCAGGGTCATCAGATTTTCATTTAGAATGTTTTGGTTTGCTTTTATAAGGTCGAGGTTTGCCGCAACAGTGGCCTCGAAGACTGTCGATTTCCACTGGGTGCCCTCCTTTACGAAGACAAATTGTTCACCTGAATGGGTTGTGACGGTCGCACGTCCATCCACGATGATCCCGCGCTCCCGACTGGTCAGGCCAAATTGAAGGCGAGCTGAGGAGGGGTGTTTCTTAAGTCGCTCAGCTAGATAGGCCTTGATGAGATCCGTCGCCGAGCGCGCTGCAAAAATGGGTCTGGGGTAGACGCCATTGGCGCCGATTTTATATTCCGGTGGATAAAACTCTTGAATGGCTTGGCGCTGCTGATTGAGGAGTTCAACAGACTGTTCCAATGAAACCTTGGTCCGCTTGCTAAGTTGCTCAATCAGTGAATTGAAATCGCGTTTGTCGATGGCATCCCGAAGCTGGTGCATAGCCCCGTCAGGCATGGTCGGATCTAAAGAGTCGGAACAGCCGCTATAGACCAATGAGATGAGCAGCAATACAGATTTCGCGGTGCATTTCATACCCAAGAGTAAAGTCCTGATTTGCATCGAGGTCAAGCAACCAAATAAGCAATCGATTACTCTTGCGGATAATGGAACGCATAGGCACGATGACATCATGGGATTTCTCATCCAAATAATCTTTATTTGCTTTCTTTTGATCGGGTGCGGCCCGCGGCGCGCGGACCCGGCTGAACAGGCTGTAAAGGGATTCGTGAGCGCATTGTATCGAAACGATATGACCACGGCCTTGAATTATGTAACCGAGAAGACACGGGCCAATTTAAAGGCCCACCTTGGAGGGCAGGGGACACTGCGAAATCAGCTGGAAACTCGACTTGACTGGCGTTACGAGCGTCCTGTGCAAGGGCGACCGCGGGTTGTCGAAGGGCATACGAATCCCAGCCAAAGGATCGTTGAGTACGAGATGGGAGGGCAGACGAGGCGATTTCCCGTTAGCCGTGAAGGCGTTGGCTGGAAGGTTGCCCTTGCGGACGTTACGGTCGTCGAACCGGCTCCTAAAGCTGCCGAAGGCGCCCTTAAATAAACGTGGAAGGTGTCGGGAGTTTGAACCTCGAATCGGGAGAAATCGTCAACGGTAAGTTTGTCATAAGGCAACCCATTTGGCAGAACAACCGAATGGGCGTTTACGAGTGCCAGGCTACATCCGAGGGTACGGACGCTTTGGTCACAGTGGTCTCTCTCGTTGGACTGAATTCAGAAATCAGGGCAGCCCTAGCCAGCGACATTCAGAAAGCGAGTCGTTTACGCCACAAGAACATTGTCCCGTGTATCGGGTTTGGTGAATTCGAAAACCACGTTTACATCGCGGAGAAGGCCGGCCAGGGGCGGCCACTGGTCGAACACCTGGATAGACGGTCTAGCCTCGGTAAGCCATTTAAGCCGGGTGAGGCCTTCAGTTTGCTCTCCCATGTTTGTAATGCCATCCAGTTTGCGGCCGACACGTGCAGTCACGGTTCGCTGACGACACGCCATATCTTGATCAATTCAAATGGTCGCGTTCAGGTGGGGGGCTTTGGGTTTGGCCAGTTACGTACCTCTGTTGGCGCAAACTCCCATTGGGACTCGGGCTGCGTCGCATCAGAGGTGGATGACCATGCGTCCGCTGACCTGTATTCCCTCGCAACCATTGCAGCTCAATTATTGACGGGCAAGCCATGGCCCAGCGGCTTCGGTGAGCCGCCAGCAAAAACCAGCGGACATATTCTTGAGAAATTGGCTGAAATTCAGAGCTCTATAAATGAGAGTCGACCGCTTTCGGCTATTGAGTTTCGGCGCACCGTTAAGCGACTCTTTGTTGTCACCGTTCCCCCTCCACCGGTCGCTGGAGAGCCCGCCGCGAAACTCGGCTCTAAGGAGGTGTCCGGCTCCATAAAGACGTCTGGGGATAGCCTCCGCTGGCTCGTCGAGACAGATGGAGTTGATTACGGGCCGTTTACGCGGAACCAAATTTTGGAGCAGCTTTACGAAGGCACTCTTACACCCCGTAGTATACTCGTAGACATAGAGACGGAAAAGCGAACTAACTTATTTGAGTTTGAGCAGTTTGAAGCTGAAATGCTAAAGGCCCTTCATCACAAGGACGACAAGGAATCTAAGGCTGAAGCCGAGATGGCAGTGAAGCAAGACCGCTTGCAGCGGAGAGTCAAAGTGTGGGGGGGGCTTTCAGCGGCAGTCGTCCTCGCACTGGTCATCGGTGCTTGGCAATACACGGTATCAACACGGCCTGAGCCCAGCCGCCCACACCTCACCAGCGCTGTGCAGCCCCTTGAATGGACGCTACCGGCCATTCCCGCTCCAGAGAGACGAGTCCAAAAAGCCGTTGGCAAGACTCGGAAGTCCAAAGGTCGTAAAAGTGGTTTGGCGCGTACAGGGACGTCAAAAAGCTGGTCAAAATCGGAAAAAGCCAGAATGCGTCGAGAAGAGCAGCTGGCCGCAAATAGCGACTTGGATGCCGAAGGTGGCGCAAAGCAGCCGTTTTCCAGGCGAGCCTTCGACCGTGTTTTAGCGACCCGGACGGCCCGGATTTATCGCTGCCTCTTGTCCGAGTTGAAAGCGAGGCCCGGAACCCAAGATATGGTTGTTACACTCACCGCGATGGCTTCAGGTCAAATCTTAAATGTACGAATGGCTGGGGGTACGGTAAAAGGCGTGCGTTGTGTAAGGCGCGCTTTTCAGGGCGCTCGAATTCCAGCCTTTGCGGGAACCAATAAAACCATTAGTTTGCCCTATCGGCTAAACTGAGGAAGAGATGAGATGATGGCGTCACTGCGTTTGATGTTTTGGGTTGTATGCCTTACGGCTGCGCTGGGCTGTTCTAATGACGACACGAGTGCAGACTCTGCAGATGCCGTTGGGCAGGCCATCGATGGTGGGGTCACCAACGATGGCTCGACCCCCGTTGGCTGTCAAAGCGACGAACAGTGTTCTGCGGGCCAGCTCTGCGATAATGCGACGTCCCAATGTCGACTCGCGTGTACTGCGGATGCCGATTGCGGGCCCGGACGAATTTGTAATTCGAGTAACTTCTGTGTAGAGCCCGCGGCCTGCGCAACAGCAAACGAGTGTGGGGCTGGCGAGACCTGTGATTGCCAGAGCCGTTGCATCCCTGTCACCGGGGCGATGTGTCGCGGTAATCTGCAGTGTCAGGCTGATGAATATTGTGATCTCTGTGCAAGTCAATGTCGCAGTCAGGTTGGCCAATGTGGAGCCTGCTTTGGAGACAACGCCTGCGATTCCCGTTCGGTTTGTGTTGGCTATCGGGATGAGTTTGCTCAAACAGGGCGACCACCCGGTTACTGTGCGCGGCAGTGCCAGGGAGACTGCGATGTTGTTGGACCAGAGTACGAATGCCGATCCATAAGTGGTGTCATGGCCTGTGTGCCACGAAATGGCGAATGTGCAGAGCAGCAGGCGTGTGAAAATGATACGGAGTGTCCACCAGATCGTTTTTGTAATCAGCGGGGTGAGTGCCAGCCCGGTTGCTCCGGCGATGTGAGTTGTCCCCAGGGTGAGGTTTGTCAGGGGCTCCGCTGTGGCCCTCCCTGCGCAGGCGTGGCGGATTGTCCCGCCGGACAAACCTGTGAGCCCGATGGTCGATGTCGGATACCAGGTGGGTGTATGTCGAGTGCAGATTGTCTTGAGCCAGAGACCTACTGCGATAGAGAGCAGTTGATGTGCGTCTCTGGGTGTCAGGTCGACAATGACTGCCTCGATGCAAACCAGGAATGCTTTGCTGGACGCTGCCGTGAGCGTGGCTGTAGCGGCAATTATCAGTGTGCCTTTGGGCAGGTTTGCAACTTGGGTACAAATCGATGTGAAGACGCGACCGGTGCCCACTGTCAGAGTGGGTGTGACCCAATGGCTCGGGACATGCCGTGTGGTCGCGAGGGGAGCTATTGCATCAGCTTACAAGATCGCGACGAAAATCCCATCGGTGATTTTTGTTTTGAACCATGTGAACCGGAGCCAAATGAGTGTCCGAAAGGCTATTCATGCCTGCCGGTTATGGATGATATGGGCAATGAACTCGGACGTATCTGTACGACAGATTGCTCGTTATTGATGTCACAATAAAGGGAATGAAATGAAGCGCGAAGAATTAGTGGGCTTGCTTGAAGCATGTCCTGTTTTGAGTAAAAAGAAAAATGTGTTCACCGCCAATGATACGGCCACCTTGGATCTCTTACTCCAGGCGGGCAATAGCGGTCCGGCACCTATCAGTCGTATCAAATCCTTAAATGTGGGCGAGACATTTGTCCAAGTCACATCAGAGGAGAGTGTTTATTTGTTCCACCACGATGCGGTTTTCGGTTTGAAGTGGACGGACAGGGAGCAGCGTGCATCGCGAACAGGTTTTCATGCCTAAGGTCAATGGATCAGACAGTCGAATCTTGGTCTCCGCGGGCCTCATTCAGCGGCCGAGTGATGGCAAGATCCTGGTGAGTAAGCGTCTTGCTGGAGCGCACTTGGAGAATTCCTGGGAGTTTCCTGGTGGCAAGGTTGAGATTGGAGAAGACCCAAAACAAACTGTGATGAGGGAGTTGCGCGAGGAACTCGGGATCGAGACCACCGTCGGTGACATCTATGCTGTGGGGCATCATTGTTATACTGAGCGCGAGGTTGTCCTATTGGTCTACCGGGCGACAATCATTGCCGGTGAGCCGCAATGCCTCGAAGTTGCAGAATTTGCGTGGTTGGATCCGCTGGACGTGATCAACTTACCGCTTCCGCCCGCTGATGGCCCGGTCGTCGATCGGCTACGTCGGGAGGCCCTGTGATATCCATCCGCCTAATCAATGCAGATGCAACGTTTCGACTGGGGGTAGCCCTTGGAGAAGCGGCTGTGCCTGGACTTGTTTTTGCGGTTGAGGGTGACCTTGGAAGCGGGAAAACTACACTTGCGCAGGGACTAGCTCGCGGGTTGAATGTACCCACGGATCATTACGTCAACAGTCCCACTTTTGCCATTTTGCTCACCCACCCGGGTCGATTGAAATTCCATCATATGGATCTGTACCGGTTGGGTTGCCTAGATGAAGCCTATGGTATTGGCCTTGATGAGGTGATTGCATCGGATGGCGTGTCTTATGTGGAGTGGCCAAGCCAGGTCCCCGAACTCATACCGCAGGACGTCGTGTCGATTAGGCTCGCCTATTCGGGCGATGAACGCCAAATCCATTTAGTCGCATCAGGCGCGAAGTCAGAGCTTTTCTTAGCAAACTGTGCATATTTGAACACGTTTTGCTGAGGGCTGTTTATTGGGCAAATCTGATTAATATTAAGCTTTTACCACTCAGCGGTTAAATTGGTTCCTAAATTGCATGTCGAGTGGGCGTATCCAGAACGCACACCGCTGCGATACCGGTAGGGAGGCGCCAATGAAGAATCAGCTTACTGACAGTCCAGCACGGTCTAAGAGACGCGGCAGAGCGGATATGAAGGCTCGCCGGCCACTGAGAGTACGCGCTTCTTTAATACGCTACCGGCAGGAGATTAAACGAATTGCTGGTGCCTGCTCCGTCTTATCGTCTCTGGTGTCTTTACTCGACAGGGAAGCCAATCGGTCGGACGTTGACTCTATTGAGTGCTTCGAGTCTGTTCTGAACCAGAGCTTGGACCTCGGTTTTCGCGGACCTCAATTGATCGGCTTTGTCTATGAAGCGCTGTTCCATCGGTTTGCGGCTCGCATACGCCGACGTTTGGCAACCAGCCGAGGTGGTATTAACTCGGCTGACGTAGACGACTTGCTCGGTGTCACTGTTGAGGCCGTACAGAACCTCATTTCAAAATCAAGTCGAACTCACCATAGTCTCACATACGCTTTGTTGCTGGCCATAGCAGACCACCGGACGATTGATTATCTGCGCAAGAAGAAGCCGGAGTTGACAGACCAGATAGAAAGCTACAATGCGACCAACATATGGAACCCAGGTCAAATGGTGCGGATGCGGCCCGATGTTCAGCTTGAAAATCAGCACCGCCTTGAGATAGCCCGCGAATTAAGGGCGGCCGTTTTAAATGCCGTAAACGACTTGCCTGACCGGCAGCGTAGTGCGCTCATCCTCGTCGAAGTTCAGGGGTTGGGCTACGATGAAGTTGCGGCTCAGCTTGGCATTAAGCGGACCGATGTTGGCAACCTCGTTCGCCGTGCCCGTCTCCAAAGAGACAGAAACTTGATGCCCTACTTGCGGGACATTAGTAGTCTTGACGGGCATGTTGGGTTCAAGCGTATACAGACCAACCGAGCACTTCGTGTTAATCTGTTGCGATGGACGACAGAGATGGGCGATGGGGTCTGCGGCGCCTGCCTTGAGAGAAGCCATCGGCTACACACGGCGAGCGACCCGTGTTTTCCAGTCGAAACCAATTCGGACTGTCCAGCTGAAACCGTGTTAGTCGTCTAAATACCGGCGAGCTGCCACAACCAACTGGCCCGACAAATACAGACTTCCGGCTGAATCGCCCGGGTCTTTCCGCTTAATGAATGAATTTACGATATGGTCGCGATAGCGACGCTTGGAGCGGTGTGTCAGGTTGATTTGAATCGTTCGTTTGTGCCCGCGAGTTAGGGCCTCTGCGTGGATGGTTCCATACCGGCCAACCCGTTTCACGATTGCGACTCGTGGCGCCGTTTTTTGCTTGAAAAAAAGGACGTCGCCCACTTGAAATTTTCGCGCAACGGGCGCGCCGGTTGCTTTGAGTTGGGCAACGCTATAAACCCGTCCAAGTCGTTCTCGAGCCGCTGTTCCATTGAAGGCCGAACGAATAAAGTTCAGTTCATGTTCCAGAGTTCTGTATTTGTTTTGGGGCAGTTGCTTCAAGTTCAGCTTGATCCGGAGATGACCGTGTTTAGTCGTTGGTTTGACATAGGGTCGAAACTTAACTGTGGGTCTATCCACTTTTGGAAGCCATTTTTGTGTATCTAAAAGCGGATGCAGCGGCGGTCTCGAGAGGGACTGTTGGCTCAGATTGGCCGCACACCCACCCATTGATAAGAAAATGAATACCGCTGCTAGATACCTCATGTGTAGTATAATTACCGACAATTAACTACATTACAAGATTCTGCCCAAATTGGTGGTGTTTGCTGGCTGACGGTCAGCTTTCAAATGTGGTCGTCTATGCATAGACCGCCCTTAATAACGACAGAATATGAAAGGTCGATCTTGACGTCAGGGGTTTCGATGGCTAGGTTCCGACTATAGACAAGCTAACAACAGTTCTAGCTGAGGTAACTCATTGAAGAAATCAAATTCAGGCGTTACGCATTATGCGGAGACCCGACTTCCAACTACCAATGGTGACTTCACCGTTCATGTATTCCGTCATGGAGAGATCGAGCACCTAGCGATTGTCGCCGGGCATGTTAATGGAGCCGAACGACTGCCTGTACGGGTCCACTCTGAATGCCTCACGGGAGAAGTACTTGGGTCCTTGAAGTGCGATTGTAAAGCACAACTCGACGGAGCACTCGACCGGATCAAAGAGTACGGCAGGGGAGTCGTTGTTTATTTGAGACAAGAAGGCCGAGGCATCGGGTTAGGCAATAAGATCAAAGCCTACAGACTCCAAGAGGACGGCGCAGACACGGTCGATGCAAATCGTCTTTTAGGTTTTGATGATGACCTGCGTGACTACACCGTGGCTGCTGATATTTTAGGCTACTTTGGCGTAATCTCTGTGTCCCTCATGACCAACAATCCCTTGAAGATCCAAGGACTCGAAGACGCGGGGATCGTGGTCACCGGGCGAGAACCACACGTTGCTGGTGTCAACGCTGTCAACCTTGGCTATTTGGAGACAAAGAGAGACCGGATGGGGCATATGCTGGATGAGCAACCCGGCCGATCCGAGGTCGTCAAAGCTGTCGGCTCTTGATGGTCTAGATAAAAAAAATCCACCTGGAAAAACCAGGTGGATTAAGAAAGTGACCCGTACGGGATTTGAACCCGTGTTACCGGCTTGAGAGGCCAGCGTCCTAACCGCTAGACGAACGGGCCGAATGCCTCGAATCGAGGCAAGGGCTCGGGAACTAGGATTCGAACCTAGATAGACGGCACCAGAAGCCGTAGTCCTACCATTAGACGATTCCCGACCACGTTTCGATGTGAAGCATCGAGCACGACACAACCGAACCAAACGTAGGCTGGTTTTATGGTCCAATACTTCGAGCGAGTCAAATAAAAACGTACGGTCGCAAATCGCCGGTGATGCGGTCTACTGGAAATCCGGTAAGGAATCCGGGGGGGATCCTAACTCTCGCGAACAATCCGACCGATTAGACTGCGTTGTTGTCACGTTAAAATGCTGATAAGGGCGATGACTCGGCGGCCAGAGACGTGCTATAGGTGGCGCCCAAAGCGCCAGGGCAGAGAGATGAGAGATGGACAATAAGGTTTTTGCAGGGGAGATGGGTCAAACGCGGACTGAGATGACAACCGTCTGGTGTGGTGGTTGTGGGTCCTGGTTTGGCGCGAATGTCTACCGCAGTATAGATGCTGAGGCAGATGCAGAGCTTCTACAGCAGTTTCGTGATGCCGGATTTGATTCGCTCAATAAGATGGCATGCAGTGAATGTGCTTGGACACATACCGCGAGAGAACCCATCGCGATCCACTATCCGAGTAAGAAAAAGATTTTTCTTTTGATCCCCGAAAATCTCAGGCACCGAGCCCAGCGGATTCGCGCTAATTTCATTGAAGACGTGTCACGCTCACCAGGGAAGGTCGTGCCCCTGTACGTTCTCGAACCGGTTCTTGTCGGTGGTCACGCTGAGCTTTGCCGAATCCTGGCCGAGCGGGAAACAGGTCTCAATGAGGTGGTTGTTGAGGCGCTTGTCGACAGCGTCGACCTGGCACCGTCTTCCGGGGATTCAGATGAAAAAGAGTCTCCTGAGGGCCGTCGGCGAACCAAATCTCTTAATCTATTGGCTGAACTATTAGAGGAGGAGGATGAGATAGAGGGCACGGCCGCAACGGCGGTGACAAACCAATCAAAACCACTCCCCGGATTGGATCTAGAGGAAGATGATGGCGCAGCGCCTGCGATGGGACGCCTCGGCCTAGGTCGCGGGCGGATGACTCGCGAAACGACGGGAGTGACCTTGAAGGCCTTGCTTCAAGAAGAGTCTTCACTGAGTCACGATGGGGCGACCGACCTGATCGATACGGCGCATGAACTGAACCGGACGCCCATCGATGAGGAGGCCGTAGTTGAAAAGACGACTCAAGCGGCCATTGTAGATATTCCGACTGAACAGCTTCACGAGGGTGATGCTGATAAAGCAATTGAAGACCAATTGGCAGATGCTGCTGCGCTCGCACAAAGCCATGACGCAGCGAGCGATGCCGCCCCTGTAGATGAGCCATTCGACAGTCCACCAGCCGATGCAGACAGCCTGTCCGATTCGTCCGAATTACACGCTGAATCTGATCCGCTCAATCCGTCGATAGACGATACGAAGGACGGTCTAAATGACCAGGGCGAACCAGAGATTGGACTGGCTGGGGTAGATGCAAATGAGGGCACCGATGACAGCGGAAATACCGCCAGCACAGCGCTCTTGGATCCAACCAGCGGTGGGTCAAATTTAACGGTAGAGGCACCGGACGAATTGTCAGGTGAACTGGGTTTAAGCCTCGATGGTGACGAGGTGGTTTGGCGCATCGATTCGGTTGATTTTGACGCGGGGCATCAGTTGCGATGTCTTTTTCAGAAACATCAAACGGCGTCTGGCTTTGCACTGTGCTTGACTTTAACTCGGACCGTAGACTCTGAGGATGATGCGGCGGAGTCGGAGGCTGTGGCCTTGACGGTTTTTGACCATGACTCTGAGGCTCATGATGTCCTCCTCGGACGACTTTCGAGCGATTTTAGGTTGCGGCTTGAATTCATCTCCGAGAATGAAGTGGTTGCACAGCTCGAAATTACAGATGCCCTCGCCAGTAATGTGAAGCACGCTGTGCGAGATTGTTCGGACACACGAACGAGAGCCGCATCTGACGCGCTTTTAGCGCCTGATTTTGAGCCGCTTTCAGGGATTCGGCACAGCTTCTCTGAGGGGCAGTTTGGTGAATTGTTGACCGCTGCTGAAACGCATATCGCTCTGAGTATCGTCTCCTATTGGAGTCAACCTGAGTTGACTGAGCACCTCTTGTATCGGTTGGGTTTTCCAAAAGACTGGTGGGATGAATTACAAAGGCGGTGTTGCGAAGCGGCCATTCATTTCGGCTTATTTGCTGGCGGAACCCTCAAAGGTTTGATGAAACGGGTTGGTAATCATAACACGGAAGAGCAACTGCTGAAGCAGCTCTTAGGTCATTATGTGGAAGTAAATCTAAATTTACGACCCAATGAGCTGGATCCGCTTACACTATGGGAGAACTGGGACCAACTGCTGGTCTGGGCCGATTCGCTTGGTATGGCCGTTGATGCTCAGGTCGAAGAGGTGGCAGCCCAAGCTTTGAACCAGGCGGAGAATTTTGCCGAGGACGCTGCAGAGCCATCAGATGACTCCTACGAGGCGATCGAGATCAGTCTTGCAGATGCCATTGACATCAAATCGCTGGGTGCATTCAACCTGCAATTAGACAGCTTCTTTCCATCGGACAGTCCGTCAAAGATGATCGAGCCAGCCATGGGCGAGTTGACTGATTCCGAACTTTTGCAGGCCTTGAAGGATCCAGAACGACGAACAGGGGCCTGCGTCCAGCTCATTGCGAGGGATCCGAATACCCATTCAGCGGCTATTTTTGATGCAATCTTGCTCATGAACCCTATGGAACTGGTGGTCGTTGTTCCATCGATCCTACCCGTCGCAGATGTTTTTGTGCCGCTGTTCCGTCGGGCTTTGTCAGCTGACGAAGGGCCGCCGAGGATGGCCGCAGCCATGTTGTTAGCCGAGGTGGGCGATGAACGGGCTTTTAATCCGCTCTTGGGCATGATGCTCGAGGCAGATGACGAACATTGGGAATTCTTGGCGGCGAGCGTAGCGCGTTTAGGGGCAAGCGTTGTTCAACCGGCGCTCAGTCGCGCGAGGGTGGACCAAGCCGGTTTGGCTCGGATCGCAGTTTTACTCGGTTATGCCGCGTCCGAAGAGCCCGGTTGTTTAGATGGCCTGGATCGTCATAGTGATGACCCCGCAGTCATTGCGTGTATTGGTCAGGCTCGGGCGGTCGCCAATAAGTTGGGTCGACCTGAAACGCCTCCATTTGCTCATCGGCTCGCTGCACTGTTTGAGGCGGTACAGCATGGTTCGGTTAGTTTGAATGCATCTGAATTATAGAGCGCTTTCTACT
>MDTC01009384.1_pt1 | contig 14910 bp, 10 predicted proteins | sample 811181 | NCBI WGS metagenome assembly MDTC01 (sample SAMN05326644, study PRJNA326480) | marine metagenome | isolation source: seawater | place: Pacific Ocean: North | collected 2011 | reverse complement strand
TGCAATATGTAGGTGCCAATAACGAAGATACCAATCAGCAATCAAACCATACATCGGAAGTTCATGATAATCGTTTTCATTCTGATGAAGCATTTGAATTAATTCAGACTTTTTCATAAAAATAAAAACGATTATCGACGAAAGGGAATACCCGACCAGAGCAAGTTTTAAGTCATTTCGGGACTAGTAATAGGTGTCATAGTCTTGATCAAAATCATAATAATTTGACCAAGTAAACCAATTAAAGTTGATAACACATCTATACTTAGTATTGGTTGAAGAGACTCCCCTATGCCAAGTATCAGCAGGGAAGAACACCATTCTGTTTTCTACAGATTCTACCTTTTTAACAGCAGGACCATCTTGTGATTCAGCAAATTCAGTATAACCATTATTACTATTCACATAATAAATCGCTGCCTGCATTGTAGGAGAACCTTCAGTTGTAGATTCTCTTGTCCAGTCTTTATGATATTCGCTTTCATAATGTTCAGGACCAGAGTACAACTCAAGATTACACTTGATACGATGCACTGCAAGAACTCTACATCGACCAATGATAGGCAACATAAGACCCATTTGAGGTGTTCCTGTAGGTTCTTTTGGAAATCTATTCCAATGATAGAAACAATGAACCATATGATGATCAGACAGTCCATTATCTTGCAGTCTACCATAAACCTTTCCATCATAATAATTGAAGGGAACATCTGGTTTATCAATCAAATGCTCTCTAATGTGAAAGAATTCACCTTTAGGTAAAAAGTTATCAACAACTCTTAACTTCATTGTAGATATTCACCTTCAATTTTAAGATCAAAATTCATAGACATTGAAATTCTAGTGATATCACTTCCATGTGGTGTCACTCCGTGAAGCATATGTCCAGCAAAAAAGATAATATCACCTGCTTGGATTTTCGGAAAATATGCTCCTCCAATATTTAACATATATCTCCATGGTGCAGAGAGCATGGGAAATTCTCTAGATTCAAAATAAAATTTAGAGAAATTTTCACCAGAGGTTGCAAAGAAAACACCAACTAAATCATGCTCGTCATGATCATGCATTTCTTGAAAATCTCTCCTATCATACCAATTAATCCATGGCATATAAGGGCGATATTGAAAAGCGTTATGAAGCGAACCTTCCGCTTGAAGTCTTTGAGTTAAATATGCTAGATTATCCCGCCAATAAGGGATCCACTCTTCAATATCTTCACACAAATATTTGTCACAATTACTACGAGTTCCCCAAAGAAACTTTTCATTTTGAGGAGTTCTTTCAACACTCATGATTTTATCAATAAATGCATCAGCATTTACTGCTCTGAAATGAAAGAATGGATTGATAGGAAACAATGCTTTCTTAAAAGGTTCTCCCCCTTCCATAGGTTGAGGAGGAAGCATTCCAGGTCCCTGATTGTACGAAAGTTCTGGCATAATATAGTCAAATGATAGTAGGAGTGGGGGGACTTGAACCCCCACGACTTATATAGTCAACAGATTTTAAGTCTGGTGCGTCTACCGATTCCGCCACACTCCCAGGAATCACTCAGATTCTAGAGTGTAGGTAGGAGGATGAAAGGCACAATACTCATTGAATGTGATTTTCATTTCCTTATCGGTAAGGTTAGCATTCTTTGCTGCTTTTGGCAAGTTCCACTTTGCATGGAACAACATTTCCATTGACTGTCTAGTTTCAGGTCTCATCAGGCAATCCCCTATTTTCTAGGAATGATTTACGAAATTCTTCTACCTCACTCTGAATCTCTTCAGGAACAGGTGGAATTTCATTAACAGGAACCATCATAACAGATTTTCCATCTTTTCGAGTAATCTTCCAGACAACTCTTTGATTATCAGTCAGATCAACTAGAAACTCTAGATACTGTTCTGCTTGTTCTTCAGTTACTCCAATAGGTCCAATCATTTTACTGCAAATGTGTAAGTGATCAAATCATGGTCAACGACATCTTGAATTCCAGCAACAGTCTCACTGAAACCTTCAGATCCTTCGTCATCCCATTTCCAGGTTACAGTCTTATCGTATCCTTCATCATCAACGATCTTGATCGATCGCTTAGAGAAGTTGATGAAGATCTGCTCAACGCTGGTGTCTTGCATGGAGTCGCCTCGTTTACCTCTGTATTATAGAGGATCCTGAGGCAGGTGTCAAGTCGCTTTTTCTAGTCTCTTGATAGAGTCACCAACAAACTCACGAAGTTCACCGTCCTGCATGTCGTCATTATACGCTGCTCTATCATTATTGAGATTAATCAGATATTTCTGATAGAGATTCTGTTGTGTTGTAGCGTAATGATGTATGTAGTTACCACCAACAGTAACAGTTCTCTTTCCTCTATGTTTCTTAGTAGTTCCAGCATCCTCAACACCAATCAACTCTAGCAGATGAGGTGTAACTACTTGAATAGAACTTTGAGATTGTAATGTAATTTCTAATGCACTAAAAGTTTGACTATCGGAAGTATTCTCATAGTACCTACCAGTAACTCTAGTTTTAGTAGCAGATAGATCCAATTCACTACTCTCAAAATGCATCTTTGCACCAACAACATTCATATCAACATCAGATCCAAACTTAAGTGCATGTTTTTGCATTTTCGTGCCACTCTTCGGAGCACCTTCAGCAGTAAAGAAGAATCCACCACCAACTTCAATATGACAATCACCAGTAATTTTTAAGAAATAATCACCATCAATAGAAACCGCATGATGACCACTAACTAACTTACAATCATCACCATGGACTTCTTGAGTTAGATTTCCCGCATAAGAAATATGATCTGCGACAAGAGATCCAGTATCACCCTTGCCACCCGTTTGCTTCCTTCTATATGCATCTACTGCTGCTTCAATCTCAGTCTCACTTGCCTTAGGATTGTTTTTCTTATATTCGTCTCGTGCAACTTTTTCTGCGAAATGAGAATTATTCAAGCAAATAGAAGTATGAGTTGTTCCATTTACTCTCTTACTCACATCTGCTTGACGACCAGGAGTTCCCAACCAAAGATCATATGATCCATTGATATGATTCTTTGCTGTTGTCAAATATGGATCGGCATCAGTATAAATTGTTGATAATAAATCTGGATTTTTTTCAAGATCTTTATTATTACCACGAATTTTATTAAGATCCTCTAGTTCATCTAACGGGCATTTTGTTAAACCAAATAAAGGATACCATCCTGCTGCTTTTTGAGAGTGGTCCCTAGATCTAGTACATGGAGCACCAAAACTACCTAATAACTTAAATACTGCATTGATACTTACATATTCATATTGACCTTTCTGAAAGAGCTCTGTTTTATCACTAAAGATCTTAAGACCCTTTTCCCATTCATTTAATAAAATATCAGCATCGTCACTAATACCCTCTACTTTCTTTTTAACCGCATCAGAAAGATCACCAATATCTTTCATCATAGCATTAACATCTTGAATGATATTACCAGAAATTTCTTCTACAGTAAAAGTCAAAAATTCTTTTTGATCTATCACACCAGCAAGGTAAGCATCTATTTGTCCTTCAACAGACTTTAAGGTTTCACTTACATATTTGTCTAAATTAGCATCAAATGCACATGCTGTGTTTAAAATTTGTGTAGTAGCACTGACAACAGTATTGTAAATTTTAAATGGGGTTCCATCATTCTTTAGCATCAAGTTAGTGATCTTGAGATCTTCTGCTAAAGCAACTAATCCACCCCTAACAGATGATATGACCTGAGCATATACAACTGTCATAAAACTCTTCAAAGGAGCGTAGATATCATCCTTTGTAATTAATTGTCCAGTAGGAAGATCTAGATAATCTCCCGCTTCACACTTGACCAAATTAATACAACTCAAGGAGATATCTTCTACAAGATATGACAATTTGTAATCTAATGTCTTCCACGCTCCCGCAACACCATTAGCAGCAGGAATTGGTTTTTCTGGATCTAGAGGTTTGATGGGATTTGTATATCCTCCAGGAATAGTTACGCCAATATTTTTAGGAGAACCATATCCACCAGTATCAGAATTTAATAGACCAGGATATGCAACAGCATTATTATTACTCTGCCTTTGTGTTACCTCTGGATTTACCGCATTATGTTCTGAAGGATACAATGCAGAAGTATTAATGACTTCACCTGCTCTAGGTTTATGATTAGTTAAGGCAAATTCTTTCGATCTTCTTGTATTACTAGACTTATTGACACGCATAACACCTAGTACAATAGGCATTTGTGCGTCTTCTCCATCCATAAAGAAACCAAGGACAATCGCACCTGGTTGCAGTTGACCAGCACTTTCGCCCTGACCATCATTACCTGCCTGAGAGGTATGCTGCAATACAGTAGCCCAAGGTAAACTTCCTGTAGGTAGGTCTGCTAAAGTTCCACCCGCGAAGTTAGTATAATATCCAAGACAGCGAACTTTAACCCGACCCAATTCCATTGGATCTTCATTGTCTTCTACTTCGCCAACCCACCAGACAAACCCATCTTTACCGACGAAATTTACTGTAGATTCACTAAAGATACCATCAGCAAGCGATGCCATTAAACTCTATACGTTTTTTAGTATTTATCGACGTTGCTCAACATATGACCGAAAAGCTTCTGCCATATCTCTATATCCTTGACCAACATATATTTGACCTGAGACAACTGCAACTGTAGCAGCGCCCCAGAACCAATAATACCACTGAGTTTTTACTTGATGTAGTTGTTTTCTCTTAGCCATTCTTCAGTCATAGGTGTAGGATCATAATCAGTCCACATAGTGCCACGAGCACAAGATTCAAGTGCCTCCTGAGTCATATTCTCAGTCTTACCTGCCCAGGTTGCTTCTGCTTCCCAGGGTTGTGCATGTGCAGGATATGTGCGCTTAACCATTTCTTTCCAGATCATAGGCACATCTTCTTCATTCTTGATAATAGCAATCATATTATTCTTGATGGTGCCTGCCATACAATCCTGTGCGGCGTGCCAACCTTCATGCCTTACAACACTCATGAGTACATGTGGGCGATGCACATAAGTGCGATTAAGATAGAAATGATTAGAAACAGTATGATAGACACCGCGATGTCCTACAGGAAAATACTTTTCATCGGCAAGATGCACATCAACACCGATCTTCTTGAAGGCGATCATAATCTGATCAAACTCATCAGCAACATATTCCCAGTCAGAGTCTGGGAATGCTTCCCTAAGATCAGCAGAAGAAGTAATCTTCTCTACATCCTTTGTGCATTCCTTAAGAAGCATACAACCCATAGCGTCCATGGTATAGTATCCCTTAGTGGGTTCTGCATTTACTGCAATACCATGTGCTAAACCAAACAGAAGACCGCTAAGAATAGCATTACGAAGTTTCATTAGATGTCATAGCAAGTTGACAATGGGCGAAGAGGGGATCGAACCCCCGACCGACTCGGTGTAAACGAGTAGCTCTACCGCTGAGCTATTCGCCCATACGAGTAAACTTATATAGAAGATTAGATCCCCATACACGTTTACCGCTTGGATCAAATCCCCGATCTCTACTATGTAGTTTGTCTCCAAAGAGATAGATCAAAGATTCGACACGATATCCTTTGACACCCATACATTTTCCAGGAGATTCTAATTCTCCTTTCCATGAGGTGCCATCGAATGTGAATATCATATCACAATTTTCCGTCCGTGTCCAGTCTATATTGTAATTTTGCACACGAATCCTAGTCTCAGAAATTTTAACCATTCGATGATATTTTTCTCGATATGGATTATCTGGACCTTGATGACGATAATAGTTTTTAGAATGATATCCACCAGGAATTTTACGCCACTCAAGTTCAACAGTGGCGTAATGAGTTGGATGTGATTGGGCTTGGTACTTATTAGACCAATGACCAAGTAAGTAGTCTTCAAAGATCATATAATGTTTCTGAACCACTCACATGGTTATTATAAAGGTCTTTTAGATTAGTGTCAAGTCAGTCGTCGTAAATTAGACACTCTGGTTCTGAAGGGTTCTGGTCGCAGAAAAGTTCCAAATATGTTGGATCGTGATGATCTCCTGCTTCAATTTCTTTTTTGTGATGCTCGACGTATTCCTCTAGATCGTGTAGTTCGCCTTCAATGTGACGACGCATTTGTGGCGATACAGTAGGATCGTGAAGGATTTCTTTGTCCTTTTCGATGTGTTGTTCGATGCTGTCCATGATTGTATACTATTGATACGTTATTATTTATTTGAGAATAGAATCTTTCATTAATTCTAACTCTGTCTGTATCTTACCCGTTGTTGCGGTGTGTGTCAATCTAACAATTACATACTTGCCACTATAACGTCTATCAGTCTCAATATTAGTTCCTGATTTGTATACTGCAGGGAGTGAAATATCAATACCACTACCAGCATATAGATCAATATTTCCAGGAATCCTTACAAGGGCTTTAAGATTCTTTAGAGTCTCAACACGCATATATTGATATGCTTGCAATTGAACAAGTTCTTTGTAATTTTTCTGAGGATTATTTCTATACTTTTGATCAAAAATTTGATTTGGGAGCATAGTATATCTAACTCGTTTTGGTTTATACAAAATATTTTGTATATCAACATCCATTTGTTGCAAAGGATTAGTTGTTTTGCTAGGATCTAGGTGAGACATCTTCGACCACACGTCGCGAATGTTGTACTCATATGCCATATCAGAAATATCACTACTCAGTCCCATTTTGGATGCAGTAATATTGACAGGATCAAATCCAACGCTATAACCAGCGATAGTTCCATGTCGTTGTGCAATTAAATTTTTATGCTCTTCGGGGAAACTGATTGCATTAATGGTATAATTATCAAGTTCTTCGTTTAAATTTTTGGGAGCATAAGTATAACGATATAATCTCTTTTTATCTCGAATAATATCAGTGTTGATATTATCGCCCATAGTGTTCACGTCTTCAATAATTTTATCAATAGACTTAAAGTTATATCCTAGTGAATTTTCGTAAAACAAAAATCCATTCTGCAAATTATTACCTGTAGAAGATTTGCGTACACTTCTATTAGTCAACCAATAAACAACATCTAATGGTCTCCAATTTGGAATGATAAAGTTGTGTCTAGAAACTGTATCTTCTACAAATACATTCTTTTTAGTTCCAAGAAACTTGTCATTCTTAAGTAAATTAGATACGATATTTTCAGTCTCTGTATTGTTTTTAAACACGGTTTCCGAAGAACCAAATACATTTACTCCTTCGTTTTTAATAAATTCCTCAGAAACTGCAGAAATTGAAAACATTTCACTGTTATTTTTATCACGGATTCTGTTAAATACGCCCGTGCATCTAAAATTATATACTCTATCAACTAAAGAAGTAAATACTTCCAACTTTAACGTTTCACTACCAGTAAAGATAGATTGAATACCAATAGCGTCTTGAAAGATAAACTCCGCCTCCATTGTTGCCAGAGAAATATCTTCGGTAACACTCCAACCTTGACAGAATTGTAATAAGTTAAATTCACCACCTTCCGTTTGTAAACGTTCGCCATTCCTATAGGCACTCAGTCTCCAATCGCATTCGCCTGGGGTAGTTCTTTGAATCGTCATGAGAATATGCCTCCTCCAGTCTTATTTAAGCCAGAATTAATAATAGATGCCATAGCACCACCGATTGATTGAGTAATTTTATTACCACTACCACCAGTTAAAGTACCACCTCTAGCACCTTGACCAGCAGCAAGGTTAGCGATGGCGGATTGTGCTGCTGCAACAGATGCTCTTACTTGTGCATTTGCTTGTTCAACTGCTGCCATGGTTTGTTGAACAGTCTGCTGAGCACGATCATTCATCTGTGTTCTTGCATACTGTCTCTGCTGCGTTACTTTTTGAATTTCTGCAGATTCGCGTTCTTTCTTTCTATCACCACCAAAAGAGAATCCACCAGAAGTGCCTTGACCCTTCTTACCGTCACCCATCAACATAGCCATCAATGGATTATCAAATAGACCACCTCTGGAAGCAGTACTATCATTTATACCATGTTCAGATACACTACCACCACCTTGCTGTCCACCACCAAGCAGAGCACCAAATGGACTCTGAACAGATCCTCCTCTACCACCCTTTGCACCTGATCCTCTTACATTCATAGCACCTTTATTCATTCCTGAGGATGCTTTGAACATATCTCCAATGCCAGTGTTGAATGAAGGTGTAGAACCTGAAGGTAACTGATAAGCACCACCAGTATCTTTATAAGCAGGACCACCCTTACCATATGCATCACCAGCACCAGGTGCCATACCACCCATTTTCGATATCAGATCCATATATTTGGTGCTACCAAATCCACTGAGATTACCACTGAACATTCCACCAAGACCTTGACTTTCAACCTGCTTCTTCATCTGTTGATATTGTCCATCGGACATACCACCAGGTGCCATAGTTTGACCTTCACCCGTTAAAGGATTAGTTACTTTTTCATCAGCAACTGCAACGTGCAGGTGAGGCATACCATAATTACCAGGTGGTTTTCTCTTTCTACCATACATCCATGCACCCCAATCATCATAAATGATAGACTGTAGTTTATTGTTTGCTTTTGCAGAGTACAGTGCTTCTGCAAAACTCTTCATCTTAGATTTTTGTCTTGTAGGATCTCCGCCCTGATAGTTGGCAATATCTAAAGCAAGACCGCGCTGGTGCATCGGACCTGCTGTTGCTTCTCTACCTGCTGCCTTATAACCTCTAATGTTAGGACCATCTTCACTCCAGTTATTTCTTGCAAAGAAAGGATGATTGAATACGGTCATACCGCGATTCAGAGCAGTTCTACCAATTTCCTTTGCTTTTTTTGGACCACCGCCGTCTAGTGAGACGCTGCCGTCTTCACCCATCGCAGAGTGACCAACGCCCATACCGCCTGCTGTGCCCTGCATTGCTCCTAATAATCCAGCAGCATCATCTTGCATACTACCAGGTAGTAAACTCATTGGCGATGCTTGTCCCAGGGCAACTGCTAATAGATGAGGAAGTTTGCCACCTAAGAAGTTCTGCTTACCAAACAGGTGCAATCCTCGTGCCAATAACTCAGGTAATTTTTCACCAAAAGTTTTACTATCATTCTTGAATAATAAATCACCAATATTTACAGCACCATTGATAAAATCTTGTGCATCTCTTCCAAATATCTTCTTACCCTTTAAGAACTCAAACGCAACACCAGTGCCGCCACGAATTACATCATACCAACTTGCAGACCCATCTTCATTGCTGCCACCACCACCAAAAATTGTTTGGATGAAGTTACCAATAGCATTACCTTTACCTTGCTGACCAAATAATCCACCAATCAGACCACCAATAGCACCACCTTGCTTGCTGAGACCCCTTAAAATACCACCAAGTCCGCCCTTAACTGTGCCATTTTGATTATAATCAAATCCAAAATATTTGTTACCAGTAAGCATTGAAGCGTACTGGGTGCCACTCGCTAAAGGACCAATTCCAGAGGTTGCATCACCACTTCTATATCTTTTTTCACCACCTCCAAATATATTGCCAAAATTAAATGTTGGCATTGCGCCAGGAATCTTATAATCAAGATCTTGACCATATCCGAGGAATCCAGAGTCTTTGGTAGAATTGAAGGCACTACTAAAATCTAGACCACTTGTCGCTAGTCCCCCGCCGAAACCTCCTCCTCCTGAGCTACTGCTAGATTTGCTACCACCACCAAAAAGATTACCAATACCACTTGCGATACTGCTGAAGAATCCGCCACCGCCACCGCCACCGCTACTACTGCTCTTGCTACCACCACTGAAGAAGTTGCCAATACCTTTAACAGCACCACTGAACGCCTTGCCGATGCTACCAAAGATCATTCCATCTTTACCTGCTGCCTCAGAGACAGAAGATCCACCAGGACTATATCCAGTTGATGAAGGCAATTTATCGGGTAACTTAAACCCTGCCATATGTGCCAACTCCATATTGGCACGAGTCATCCCCGAAGAGTTGAACGGGATGACCATACTGTTACCAACAGAGTCTTTAGAGATATACTCCAGACCGTGACCAATAAAGTCGGGACGATTGCCCGTCATCGATGCTAGATATCCAGACTCAGGACCATTGATCCATCCACCACTGGACATCTCTTTGAGATTAAATCCACCCTTTAGTGCTTGACTAATCCTCTTACCAGTTAGTCCAGGATCTTTAATCGTGTCTGGTGTTTCAAACGGGATGACAAATGCATCACCACCAGGTTTTTGTGCTACAAACTCTCTACCATGACCAATAAAATCAACACCCCTACCATCTAAGGTTACGGGATATCCTCCCATAGGTCCATCGATGTAACCACCTTGAGATCTTCCCCTTCTTCCGAATCTAAGCGCACCTCTAAAAAATTGACCTACTCGACTAGGTTTAGTTTTGACTGGTTTAGTTTTGACTGGTTTTTTACCACCACCAGTCGTTCCAGTTGGACCACTCTTACCTGCTGCTGTTTTTAGTTTTTGATGTCTTTTCTGAAGATTATTATTGAAATTAGTAAAGACATTTTTGAATGCAGCAAGAGTCTTTCCTGGTCTCAGCAGGAAATTCATTCCTAAGAATACTCCACCAATAACAGCAAACGCCTTTAAGAATCCTGTTAGTCTTTCCCAAGGTGTTGCATCATCCCTAAGTAAGTCGTACATTCCATCAATGAATGTAACGACAGCAGACTTAATTAACCAAGCAAAAAAGTCTACAACCTTTTTAATCCCTTCTAGAATAGAGATAACTTTATTTTGGTTCTTTTCATCCGCCAACCATTCTAAGATTGGTTTTAATACCAAATATTTCAGTAATCCACCAAGGAATCCGAGTAAACCTTTGAAGAATTGAGGTGCAACTCTACCAAAAACTCCCGATGAGAATGAAAATGATCCCTTTAACTTTTCGGTCTTTGTATACTTTGCAACGAATGACTCTTTCTGTCTTCTCTTTTGCTCTGCTTTTAAACGCTTTACTTTTAACTGTCTAATACTATCAAGAGTCTTAGAAATGCCATTAAGACTCAACCCAATTCTATTGATTGCATCTAATTGGGTTGCAAATACCTTCGCTTCTTTCTTCTGTTGATTTTTAGCAGCGGCATCCATGCCACGCCCAAAAGACACATTTGAGATTCCTGTCGTAGGAATGACCTTATATATGTTTACTGTCTTAGTTTCCATTTATTACTTCTTAGCTGGCTGCTGCTGAGCGGGTGCCTTTTGTGGAATATACTGTGTATTATTTATCGGTACTGGTCGATCGATAGGAACTAACTTCAACAGAATCAGAGGAATAGGAACGAATTCCATGGCAGTCTGCATAGCATATTCTGCAGAAATGCCACCCTTAGGATCAAATGCGCTAACCTGTTGATTGAAGATACCAAATACCCTTGGGTCAACACCTAACTCTGGTGATTGCTGCATCAATGCATTTTGCATCGTCATACCAGCGACACCCGCCAAGGCATCAAAGACACCACCCATACCAAACTGACCTGCTAATGTTCTAGCAATACCAATAGGTCCAGGCATACCTGGGAATTCTTCCAATCCGAATAGATTCGATAGTCCAGGAATATTGGCAACACCTGGGATACTCTTGATAATCGCACCGACTGTCGGATTCTTCTGAATGAATTTACCAATACCACCGAAGAATTTTTGTACCCCCTCTGGTAACATTCCACCAAGACCGCCTAGTGCTCCACCAATACCTCCCTTAAGGAATCCATTAACAACACCACCAAGACCACTTCCTAACGTATCAGTAACTCCTTGGAAGAAGTTACCCATAGTTTCTGGGAAGAAACCAGTTAAAGCACCAACAGTATTAGTAATTGCACCAATAATATCACCAGATGCAAGAGCAGTAACTGCCTTAATACCAGCAATAACAGGTGCTAATGGTGGGAAAATAACACCAACGGCAGTTGTAAGTAAACTACCAACTGGAGAACTGAGGAAATTACCAACCCCTTTTACAACACCACTGACTGCCTTTACAACGCCATTAAACGCCTTTTTAATACCCTTGAAAATACCACCAAGGAAGAATGGTTTCAGGTTGTTAGGTACTTTACCGCCTGCAGAGAAACCAAATGCCTTACCGAAATCAAGACCACTTGTTTTGAAACTGCTACCGAAATCTAAACCCTTACCCGAATAATCACCCCAACCAGGAATCTTGTCTTGCCAACCCGTAGAGTTGGTCCACATGTCCACTTTTTGACCATCTGGACCATATGGATTCAGACCTCTATTTTTTCCGAAAAGATCCCTTAAGTCAAATCCCTTTGTCCCGCTATAAGTATCGGGATTTAATGGACCCATACCACGAGTGGCACTCTCTACATCGAGTCCCATCTCTTTCATCAAATCGCCTAAAGACGATTTTGATCCATCAGGTGCAGTAAAATCTGTCTGATTATCATAATCTAAGGTGCCAGTTGGAGGACCACCACCCGCGCTAGTGCCATCACTAGGACGCATGTACGGATTGACTGGTATTCCTGTATTTTCTGGATTGAATAAATCAAATGGATTTAAGGAACCCTCTTTACCTTGTTTGTATAGGTCTACTGCCTGTTCAAGAGGTGTTCTTTCTCCTAGACCACCAACAGTGTTTAAATTATAAGCAGAATATTTACCATCTAATATCCCTTGTGCAACCTTCTTCGCCTCGTCAGACGATAGAGGGGTGTCTGTGCCTCCTGATTTAGAGGGTAAAACCGCGTAGCCGCTATCATCCTGTGCTGAAGTTGTTGGACTTTTTGTAGAGCTGTCTTCGCTTCCTCCCTCAGGATCTGGAATCCAATCTAATCCGTCCCAGACAACAGGTTTACCCTGAAGAGTTGCTTTCTGACCTACAGCACGACTAACAGGTGCCTCATATTGCTGTGATTCTGTAACGAAGGATGTCTTAGGTTGTACTAATGGTGTTGTTGATGAAGGAGGACGAGCAGTTCCAGATAAAATATCTAATACAGTTCCATATGCCTTATTAATTCCGTCTTTATCATATACACCCGTTCCATCAGCTCTTTTGATTGATGCGAACTGACCAGCAAGACCGTTATTATATGCTGCGTTAGAAATCTGACCTGCTTTCCATTTCTTCTGACCTGCCATGTCCAGGTAGTATTCAACCATCTTGTCCTGGTTTGCAGGAGAGAATAGTGCATTTCTGCTTACTCCTGCATAATCTGCAGCAAGTTCAGGGAACAGCATTTGGTATGCACCAACAGCAGCACTCCTCTTACTCGCAGGAATACCCTTTGATGCTTGGTGTCTAAGATATGCCTTCTGCCAATCAACAACTTGGTTGATGGTCATCTTTGTTAGATCTTCACCAGCACGACCAAACCCACCTAAGTATGCCTTGAAAGGTGTAGCATAGTTATTACCAGATTCTAATTGTCTGATTCTAGTTTTCAGATCATTTCCAACAGAACCTTTAACTACTGGTGGTGTTCCACCCTCGGGTTGGGGAGTTGATCCAGAACCAACACTTTGTGTTTTCCTTATACTAGTTCCAGCATTGAAGCCTCTCATAACGACTTCTTTTACATCATATCGATTTCGTTTTAACTGAGCATTACCACCACCCAGTTTAAAGAAATTAAATGCTTCATCGCTGTTGAAATTTCTCCTTGTCAAAGGACCATACATTTCAACTTTATTCCATCCACCCTGTTGACGTACATAATATTCTTTAGTTCCTCCAAAGAAGAAACCACCTACAGTCTTATATGCTAATTCACCATCTCTCCAATTTTTTGTATTATCCCATGCTCTAATTTTAAACTTTTCTAGAAAAGCATCTCTTGCTTGTTTAAGTGCTGCTGCTCTTTGTTCCTCTTCTGCACGCTGAGCAGCCCTCTGGCGGTTGCGTTCTCTTTCTTTTGCCTTCTGTGCTGCACGTCCACCTGTTTGACCTGCACTCTGTCTTTCTTTGAAGAAATCAACAAACGCCTTAAATGCTTTTGATGCAGTTCCAACGGCATCAACCTTGATAGGAGTTACAGGTTTGTCATGATTAAATGCTTGATCAAATAACTTTTTAGCAGCTGCAGGATCATAAGGCAATTGTAATACTGATGGGTCTAAGATCTTAAATCCACCAATTTTAAATCCAAGAATATCAACTTGAGGAATTTCAAACTGAGGCAGTGCCTGCCACATTCTAACGAAACTCGTTTTGATAAAGTTTCCTGCATCCCCTAATTTACTTACAGTCCACTGAAATGCTGGAACAATATTCTTCTGCCAGAGATCTCTGGCATCCATGATAATTTTTCTCTTGACACCCTCAATACCACCGCCTCTGGGATCATTCTTATTAAAGAACATGTAGGCTAAATCGCCTGCATATTGACCCGCTATCATACCAACGGTAGATCCTATAATAGGAATAGGAATAACTGCAGTACCAATAGCACCACCAATTAAGGTTCCGATTGTTTCAAAAGCAACCTTTTCAATGGGATCACCATCTAATAATCCAATCGCAGCAGTAATAATACCACCGACCCAAGGAACTCTACTCGCCCATGTTTTTACACCTGCTTTCAGAGCTGCAGCACCTGGTCCACCAAGTAATGCAGTAATAGGTTTAGCATTTTTACCAAACGCTTTAAGTATTGCTCGTCTAGGAATAGCACCTACTCCTCGTCCTGCAATATTACTGCCAGTTCCTCTACCCAGAAGAGTCTTATTCTCTGCTCTAAGTTTCGCAATTAATGCAGCCTGTCTTTGCTGTGCTAACCTTGCTTGATTGAGGCGAGCCTGCATCTGTGCAGGTGTTGACCTTTGATTCTTGGGAATCTGATTACCATCAGGTCTA
>MDTC01165266.1_pt1 | contig 14911 bp, 14 predicted proteins | sample 811181 | NCBI WGS metagenome assembly MDTC01 (sample SAMN05326644, study PRJNA326480) | marine metagenome | isolation source: seawater | place: Pacific Ocean: North | collected 2011 | reverse complement strand
TTCCGCACGTCCGGATCTGCAGGGGGGCCGGGGGAGCAATCCCCCGGTCTACCCGACGAGGGGAGGCGTGGGTCGGGTCGGAGTCGGGCTTCCCGTGCTGGTTGTGTTGGACTTGGAGGCCTGTTCCGGGCGGGGAATGGTCCTCTCGGTTGGAGCATGAAAGGCGCTCCAGCGGAGAGGCATGGTGGATGGCAGGAACAGGCGTACAAGGCCCATTCAACGAGACGGGAGCAAGGCTCTTCCCGGGCCCGCCACTCCAACCTCCGCGCAGATCTCTGCGTCTCTGGGTCTCTGCGTCGGAGGCCGCCCTTGACCTCTCGCCCAGCGGATCCGCCCTTCCCCGGAGGCTGGCCCCGCCTACCGCCGCCCCCGCGTGTCCTCGACGAACTCCTCCACGGCTGCCACGTACGCCGCGGGCTCGTTCGACATCAGCGAGTGCCCGCTGTGCTCCAGCTCGACGTAGCGGCTCTCGCCGTGGGGGTTCACGGCGACCGCGTCCCGGCCCAGCTGCGCCGGGCAGACGAAGTCGTAGCTCGCGTACAGGTAGAGGCCCGGCACGTCGATCTCACCGAGGCGATCGGTGAAACCGGAGGTGGAAGCCTCGTCGTAGAGCACGTCGAGCTCGCGGGAGGCGGTCCACCAGGCCACGCCGTCGCGCTGGGGATCGCGGAGCCCGGCGAAGCGGTCGGCCGCGATCGGGTCCTCCCAGGTGATGACGTCCAGCAGGCTCTCCGCCTCGTAGCCGTACTGGTTGAGGTAGTAGAGGTCCTCGTCGTCGAAGACGGTGGCCTCGGGGTCGAAGGCCTGCACGAAGCTCAGGATGGTGCCCCAGCGCGCCTCTTCCCGGCCGGCGGCGACCTCGGCCTCGCCCACCTCGGTCATGCGACTGACGACGTAGCGGGGCTCGAGCAGGGAGTCGTGGCAGCCAGCGGTCTCGGCCCAGCCGGTGATGTCGTCGCTCGCGTCGGTGTCGAGCAGGGCGAGGGTGCCCAGCATGCCGCCCCAGGAGTGGCCGAGCAGGTAGATGTCGACGTCCTCGCCATAGCGACCACGCAGCACGTCCACCACGGTGTCGACGTCGTCCGCCGCGCGCTGCAGCGTGTACTCGCGGCTGTCGATGCGGCCCTGGGATGCGCCCTGGCCGCGCTGGTCGAGGTAGGCGACGGCGTAGCGGGCCTCGAGCTCCTCGGCGTAGCTCCCCGAGTTGTAGACGTGGGCGCTGCCGACGGGACCGCCGTGGAGCAGGAGCAGGATGACCCCGCTGTCGAGGTTTCCCTCGAGCAGGACCTTGAGCTCGGCGCCGTCGTCGGTGTGCACGTAGAAGTGGCGGGTGATCCCTGGGGAGCAGGCGGCGGCGAGCAGCAGTAGCGCGGTGGTGAGCGGCCTCATCGGGCGCCTCCGGTGACCTGGCGCCACGCGGGCAGCCCGGCGCGGACGCCGATGTCGACGTGCACGGCGGGGGTGAGTGGCACGTCCATCCAGGGGGAGATGAGGGTGAGGGTGGGGCGCACGAACCACTGGACCGGGGCGGGCAGGGCAGGGCGCTCGGTCCTGCCGAGGCGGAGCCGGGTCTCCCGCCGGCGCTGGCTGTCCCAGCCCAGCTCGTAGCCGACGGACATGACGTGGCTCCACTGGCCTCGCAGCCAGACCCGGCCGACGCTGCCGTCGTCCTTGATCCGCCAGGATGGGTGGTTCAGCACCGCGCGCTGCACCCCGGTCGACAGGGACCAGCCCGTCGTGAAGCCGCGGGTGCGGGTCACGCGCGTGCCGACGACGCCCTGCAGCGCGACGAAGGTGTTGTTGTTGACGTGCACGTCCGCGCCCAGGTCCAGGCCGGCCTGGAACGTCCGGGTGCGGTGGCGGAAACCGAGCTTGCGCCGAGCATTCTCGACCCGCATGTCCCGCAGGGCGAAGGGCAGCTCCACCCGGGTCGCGAGGCCGGGATGCAGCAGGGTCCAGCCGCTCCCCCGGTAGGCGACCGACAGCTCCCACGGACCCGCCGGCGTGGCCCAGTCGACCACCTTGCGGCGGGTGGTCGGCTCGATGGCAGGCGCGTCGGGCTCGGCGTCCTCGGCGAGGGCCGGCCCACAGCACAGCGCGGCCAGCAGACCCAGTGCGGCGATCACACGGGCTCCCAGCCGAGCGCCTCGGCCACGGCGTCGTGGATCCTCGGCCGGGCGGCGCGGATCGCGTCGAGGGTGTCGGTCGGGTGCACGCGGTTGGTCAGCAAGGTCACCACCGTGTCCCGCGAGGGGACGATCCACAGGCTGGTGCCGGTGTATCCGAGGTGGCCGACGCTGTCGTCGGGGAAGCAGCGGCCGGTGGAGGTGTAGCCGCCGCGGGTGGGCGTGTCCCAGCCTCCGACGTGGCTGCCGGCCCCGCGCAGCGTCCACAGCTGGCCCAGGGTGCGGCCAGGCAGGGCGGAGCTGTCGGGGTCCTTCACCGCGCGCAGGAGCTGCCAGGCCAGGCGGGACACGGCGCGGGCAGGGGCGAAGAGGCCGGCGTGGGTGCTGATCCCGCCGAGCGCAGCGCAGTTGAGGTCGTGCACGGTGCCCTCGACGACGAAGCCGCGGTAGGCGCACTTCTCGGTGGCAGCGGCCCCGGGCCAGCCCCAGCGCAGCTCGTGCTCGCCCGCGGGCACCAGGACGCGCTCGTGGAAGGCCTGGTCGAAGTGCTGGCCGGTGACCTCCTCGATGACGGCGAGCAGGAGCAGGAAGCCGACGTCGGTGTAGACGTGGGCGCTGCCGGGCTCGCGCTCGAGGTCCGTGTGGCGGGCCGCCATGAGGATGCGGCGGCGGGTCTCCTCCAGGCCCCACGCGGTGTCGGGCTCGGCATAGAAGGCGTTCCACTTGGGTAGTCCGCCGGAGTGGGTCAGCAGGTGGGCCAGGGTGACCCGGGGATCGACCTCGGGCAGGATCTCGTGGACCGAGAGGTCGAGCGAGAGGCGTCCCTCCTCGATGAGCGAGGCCGTGACGGTGCTCCCGGCGAGCGCCTTCGTCAGCGACGCCAGATCGTAGGGCTGATCCTCCCGGGCCGGCCGCGGCGGATCGGTCCGCGCGAGCCCCGCCGTGTGGTGGAAGGCCTCCCACCCCGAGACGATCACGTTCAGGGAGACCGACGGGATGGTGGTCCGGGCCACGATGGCTTCGACCTCGTCACGTAGGGCGTTGACCGCGGCAAGCGAGCGCACGGGTCCTCCTCGGGCGGCGCCTCGGCGCATGACCCGATAGTCGCCTGTGCCCGTGTGAGCGATAGTCGGCAAAGGCCAGGTGAGGGATCGATGAGCAACCAGGGTCGACGCTGGTTCGAGCAGCGCAAGGAGTTCGTCGGACAGCGGCGCGAAGGCACCGCCAACGACGTCCCCGATCTGTTCACCAAGTGTCCGAGCTGCGGTGAGCCGCTGTTCAACGAGATCCTGGCGCAAAACGCCAAGGTCTGTCCGCTGTGCGGCCACCACATGCGCATCGATGCGCCCACCCGCCTCGCGCACATGTGCGACGACGGTGAGTACGAGGTGCACGACGCGGATCTGCACCCGGTGGACGCGCTGGGCTTCGTGGACAGCAAGCCGTACCCGGTGCGGATCAAGGCCACGAAGAAGAAGACCGGCGTCAACGACGCCTTCCTCTCGGCCACCGCCAGCATCCACGGCGTGGAGGTCGAGATCGGCGTGCTCGACTTCCGCTACATGGGCGGCTCGATGGGCTCGGTGGTGGGCGAGTGCATCACCCGCCTGTACGAGCGCGCGCTCGAGAACGGGCGTCCGGCCATCGTGATCAGCGCATCGGGTGGTGCGCGCATGCAGGAGGGCGTGCTCTCGCTCATGCAGATGGCCAAGACCTGCGCCGCCCTCGCCAACCTGCAGGATGCCGGCCTGCCCTACATCAGCGTACTCACCAACCCCACGACGGGCGGTGTCGCGGCCAGCTTCGCGATGCTCGGCGACCTCATCCTGTCCGAGCCGGGCGCGCTCGTCGGGTTCGCGGGGGCGCGGGTCATCAAGGAGACCATCGGCCAGGACCTGCCCGACGGCTTCCAGACCGCCGAGTACCTCCTGGAGCACGGCATGGTCGACCGGATCGTGCGCCGCGGCCACCTCCGGGACGAGCTCGGCACCGTGCTGCGCCAGCTGATGGGCATGTCCGCCCTCGAGCGTGACGACGAGGTGCCCCGTCCGCTCAACCGGGCGAGCGACGCCGATCCAGCCGTCACCGAAGGGACCAGCGTCAAGGTCTCATGATCCGCCACCCCGTCCTCGACCAGCTGGCCGCATCGGGCGTGAAGATGGGGCTCGAGCGGGTGGCCAGCTTCCTGGCCCACCTCGGCGAGCCGCACCTGGCCTACCCGGTCATTCACGTCGCCGGCACCAACGGCAAGGGCAGCACCTGCATGATGCTGACCTCGGCGCTGATGGCTGCCGGCTACCGCGTGGGCACGAACCTCTCGCCGCACCTCGAGCAGGTCAACGAGCGGGTGCGCATCGACGCCGCCCCCATCGACGACGTCACCATGGGCACGGCGATCGAGGCGATGGACCGGCACCGCGCCGACTGGGCCCGCGCCATCGGGCTCACCGAGGCTCCGCTCACCTACTTCGAGTTCCTGACCGTGCTCGCCCTGCGCCACTTCGCCGAGCGCAAGGTCGACGTCGCGGTCATCGAGACGGGCATGGGCGGTCGCCTGGACGCGACCAACGTGGTCAAGCCGGTCGTCACCGTGATCACCACGGTGGGTCTCGATCACCAGGACGTGCTGGGCACCACGCTCACCGAGATCGCGTCGGAGAAGGCCGGGATCATGAAGAAGGGCGTGCCGACGGTGATCGGCCTCCTTCCTCCCGAAGCGCGCGACGTGGTCGAGGCGCGGGCCCGCATGCTCGGCTGCGAGCTGTGGCGGCCGGGACCCCAGCTGCGCAAGGAATACCGCCGTGGCAAGTGGAGCTTTGCCACCCCCGACGGCACCGTGAGCGAGGTCGATCTGCCGCTGCAGGGCGAGCACATGGGGCACAACGCCCAGGTCGCGGTCGGCGCCCTGCACATGCTCCGCCGCCTGGGCTTCCACCTGCCCCCCGACGCCATCCACGGCGGTCTCGAGGCGGTGGACATCGCCGGTCGCCTGGAGGAGCTCGCCCCCGGGCTCATCGTCGACGGCGCCCACAACGTGGACGGCGCCAAGGCGCTGGCGGCGTGGCTGGCGAAGCGAGAGCGCCCCGGTCGGCGCATCCTGCTGCTGGGCATGGGTGCGGAGCGGGATCCGGTCCCGGTGGCCCAGCTGCTCGAGCCCCACGTGGACGAGATCGTCACGACCCGCTGCGCCCACCCGAAGGCGGCGGACGCGATGGAGCTGGCGATCCGCCTGCAGAACCACCTGGACGTCGACCTGGCCGCCGGACGCGACATCGACCACGACCTGCCCGAGGTCTACGCGGAAGCGGACGAGACGATCGTCGCGGGCAGCCTGTACCTGGCGGGCGCGGCGAGGAGTCTGGTGAGGGACGGGGCTATCGAGGGGATCGTGGCGGGGCAGGGCGCGGGGGAGGAGTAGGGCGGATCAGTCCCTGGGCGGGGCGGCCGAGTTGGTGTGGCGGGAAGTTGCGGTGGCACGGGCAGGGGAGTGGCGGGGCGGTCTCTGGTCCCTGGTCTCTGGGGCCCACTGCTAGCGGGGGCATCCGGCATGGAGTGGCGGTGGTCCGGGACCTGAAGTCTGACCCGCTGCAGCCACTCGGCTGCGACCCCGCCATCGACCAGCGCCGTTGGGATCGCCTTGCCGGAAGTCACGAAAATCCCGCCTTCGCCCACCCGTTCGGGGAGGGCCCTAGTGACCAGGGACCAGAGACCGACCCGCCACTCCCCCGCCCGCAGCAACGCGACTCCCCGCGAGCGGATCGCAGCCCGCCACTCCCTCGCTCGCAGCAACGCGACTCCCCGCGAGCGGATCGCGAGCCGCCACGTCCTTCCGAGCGCGCCCGTCCCTACGGAGCGACCACCAGCGGCTCGAACTTCAGCTGCCCCGCCATCATCGTCGACAGCACCGTGTTCATGCCCTCCAGGTCCTCCCTTCCCGTCGTCGTGCGGATCCCCGCGACTCCGACCAGGTACGCGCCGACCTGGGGGAAGGCCTCCGCGGGGATCGCGACCTCGCCGGCTGGCTCGCCGCGGGTGAGCTCGTACACGCCGCGGATGTCCTCCGGGCGGTTGTCCCACACGATGTTGCCGTCCTGGTCGACCACCACGACAAACGCGCCGTCGTAGTCCTGGCCGGTCAGGTCGACCGAGAACCCCGTGTTCGCCGTGTGGCTCTGGGGCACCGTGAACGAGGCCGCGGGGGGCAGGTCCACCGCAGCCGTGGCCGTGTCGCCGGACAGGGTCACGGCCAGCTGCCAGGTGCCGCCGGACTCGTAGGAGATCGCACCCGGCTCGAGGGCGTAGGAGCCCGGAGCCAGCTCGCCGACCGCCTGGCCGTGCAGGGTGACCGTCGCCCCGGAGATCGGCGCGTTCTCGAGATCGGCGACGTCCGCGGCGTCGGCCAGGAAGACCGTGGCGCCGGCGCCCTCGGCGTACTCCGAGGGCAGGTCGATGTCGCTCGCCTCGTCGGGCGGAGCGACCCCCAGCACCAGCGCCTGGGTGACGAGGGGGTTGGTGAGGTCTCCGATGAGGTCCCGTCCCTGATCGATCAGGTCGCAACCGCCGAGGAGCAGGACGCCGATGAGGCCTGCGCGCTGGAACATGTCTCCTCCAAGCCCGTCGGAAGTGGCCGAGCCGTGGTCTTCGGGTCGGCCAGACGTCAGATCACCTTGACGCCGGGACGGGTGCTACATAGATACCCGCGGTTTTCGACCCCGTGCCACCGCGTACGGGGTCAGTGCTTCCTGGAGACATTCATGGCCTCGCTCACCCAGACCACCCGCTACAAGCGCAAGCTCCGGCAGAAGAAGGCCGGTCGCAAGGCGAAGAACCGCCGCGCGCTGCATGGCACCACCCCCGCGTTCGCGATCCACAGCCCCGAGGCTGTGGCCAACGCGCCTCTTGCACAGCTCTCTCCCGAGCAGCGTGCAGAGCGCGAGAACGAGGGCTGAGAGCCCCCGGAGGTCGGGTGCAGGGGACCGAGGACATCCTGGGCCACAGGGCGGTGATCGACCGGCTCTGGGCGGCCCTGTCCCGCGACGCCCTGCACCACGCCTACCTGTTCGAGGGGCCCTCGGGCCTCGGCAAGCACCTGGTCGCCAGGCGTCTTGCCATGGCCGCGAACTGCGAAGCGGTGGACGCGGATGGCGTCGACCCGGCGCGACATCCGTGCGGGGTCTGCCCCTCCTGTCGGGCCATCCTGCGGGGTGAGCACGCCGACGTCATCGAGCTGGGACCCGATCCGGACAAGAAGACGCCGACCATCACGGTCTCGCAGGTGCGCGAGGTCGTGCGCCAGGTCGGCTACCACCGCTACACCGGTCGTCGCCGGGTCGTCATCGTCGATCCGGCCGAGGCCATGGCGGCGCCGGCGGCCAACGCCCTGCTCAAGACCCTGGAGGAGCCGCCCGAGGGCACGGGCTTCATCCTCGTCGCCCACAGCGCGTCCTCGCTCCTGCCCACCATCGTCAGCCGCTGTCAGCGGGTGCGCTTCGCGGCGGTTCCGGTCGAAGCGCTCGAAGGCTGGCTGCAGGACAACGGGCACGCCGACGGGCCGATCCTCGCCCGGCTCGCCCTGGGTCGGCCGGGTGCAGCACTCGCCCTGTCCGACGGGGGCCTCGACGCACGCCGGGCCCTGCGCGATCAGGTGATCCGCCACATCGAACGCGGAGATCTCGGCGATCTGTTCGAGCTGTCCAAGGGGATCTGCGCCGGCGATCGCCAGGCGTGGCTGGTCGAGGTCGAGCGGGTGCTGGAGCTCCTCGAGGACGGGCTGCGCGACGCGGTCGTCGTGGCGTCGGGCGAGCCGGTGGAGCTGCTCGACGGCGAGGCCAGCGATCAGGCGGCGCGGTGGGCGGATGCCCTGTGGCCGACGGGCATCGCGCGGCTGCAGCAGTCGCTGGAGGACGCCCGGGCGGGCCTGGCGCGCAACGCCAGCGGCCGGGTCGTGCTGGATGCGCTCTTCCTTCGCTTCTCCTCGGAGCTGGGCCGGCTGTAGGGCGTGCGGGCGGAGCTGCACGCGCACTGACGCTTGACTGGACGTTGTCGGGATCCACGGCCTCTTGACGACCCGCACGACCCGGGACGGCGTCGAAGGGACTGGAGGAGGTCCCATGTCGGACGCGACCCTGCCGAGCCCGGAGCAGCGAATGCTCGCGGCCCTGGCGCGCCTGGACCAGGTGGACGGCCGCGAGGCCCTGCGGCGCGCGGTGCGGCTGGCGTTCTTCGCCCGCACCGTGCCCGACGCGCTGATCCAGGCGGTGCTGGGGGAGGGCGAGCCGGACTCGGGCTGGAGCGCGACCGGCGAGATCCGGGTGAGCGAGCACGGCGATCTGGTCAGCGAGCGCCGCAACGGCGAGGGCGCGAGCAAGTGGGTGCCGGCGACCCAGGGGGAGATCGATGCGTACTTCGATCGACCGCGGGCGCGCCGGGGGTGATCGGAGGAGACGCTGTGGTCTGGCGGTGGGGTCGTGGGGCGGTCGTGGAGTCCAGGGGGCTCGGGGCGGTGCTCGGCACAGAGGCACCGAGGCGCAGAGGGGGTCACAGAGAGGGATGTGGTGATTCGCACGGCTGTTTTCACCGCGGAGAAGCGGAGGGCCGGAGATCGGACGGAGGCGGGAGCGGTCGGGCCGCGGACCATGCTGCTGGCGGCGGGGGGGTAGAGGACCCGATCGTCGAGGCGGGCAGCAAGGTCCGTCCTCTCTGGTGAACAAGCAGAGGACGGCTCTCCGGGCGGAACCGGCTCGACAGGCCTACTGAGCCACCTCTCGGTCTCACGCCCCGCCCCGCCTCCCTCCGTCAGACCTCCGGAGCTCAGCTCCTCCGTGTTGAAAGCCACCGTTCGCAGCCTCGATCCCCCCTCTGTGCCTCTGCGCCTCTGTGCCGAGCGGTCTCTCGCCCCGCCAGTCCATGCGACGCCCCGCCACCACACCAGGCTACGATCGCTGCTTCTCCTTCCCCTTTCGCGCACGCTCCCGCCGCTCCTCCTCGCTCTCCCAGTCGTCGATCAGGTCCTTCAACCGCCGCAGCTCGTCGACGCCCGTCACCGGCTCCTCCGCCTCGTCTGCCGCATCCTTCCCTCCGAACTCGCTCTCGAACTCCCGACGCAGCTCGTCGCCGATCCCCTCCAGCTCGCGGCGGATCTCGTCGCCGGCCTCGCGGAGCTCCTCGCCGAGGGACCTGCCGCGCTCGCCCAGCTCCCGGCCACGCTGGCTCGCACGCTCGCCGTTCTCCCGGTGGTGGCGGTGACGTTCCCGGTGCCGATCCCGGTGCGTCTGGTGGCTGCGCCGGATCCCGTGGGACTTCTGGCGCTCTCGGGCCTCCGCGCGCTCGGACCGCCGCTGGGAGCGCGGGCTGCCGCGGCCCCGGAAGAAGCCGAAGAAGACGAAGATGAAGCCGAACATCGGCCACAGGCCCAGCCCGTCGCCGGTGGCGAGTCCGAGCATGACGTTCATCGCGATGACGCCGGACACGACCGCGGCGATGGTCGACTGCCAGGACGAGGCCAGGCGGGGCAGGGGAGGGCGCGCGACGGCCTGGCCGCCGAAGCCCTTCTGCAGGCTCTCGACCAGGTCGTCCAGCTGCTCGACCCGGCGGTTCTGCACGACGCGGGCGATGGTCGTGCCCAGCATGAGGGCGCCGACCACCACGGCCGCGATGAAGCCGATGCCGCCGACGACGTCGCCCTGCACGAAGGGGATCCAGCCGAGGCTGCCGCCGAGTCCCCCGCCGAGGCCCCCGCCGATGCCACCGAGCATGCTGCCCCACAGCCCGCGGAGATCCTCGGTGACCGTGATGTTGGTGCCGCTCCCTGCGGGCTCGAGCATCACCTGTACGACCCGCCCGGTCGCTGGGTTGGAGCGCCAGCGCAGGGCCCCTCCGACGCTGTCGACGCTGCCCTGCATGCCCAGGTCTCGCTCGATGACGGCGACGGCGCGAGCGCGGTCGGTCTCGGTCATGAGCCGCAGGCCGGTACCGCCGAGACGGATGCTCCCGCCGCGCACCTTCGGATCGACAGGTTCGAGGGTCAGCTCGCCGCCCAGGCCCCAGGTGTCTGTCTCCGCGGAGTCCGCGGTTGCGATGTTGGGCGTGGGAACGGGCTCGGGCGGCTCCAGCGGCTCACCAGCGCGGATGGCCCGGACCCGGTCCAATGCGATCGCGGCGGACTTCGGTCGGTCGATGATCTCGGCGGCAAGCAGGTCATCGAGCAGAGCCGCGGTGGCGGGGCTGACACTCGCGTGGGCGCGCCAGTGCAGGGTGCCACGGGCGTCCTGCAGGGTGTGGGGCGGCTTGCGGGTCAAGAGCGCCACGGCGAGGGCGCCGACGCCGTAGAGATCGGTGCGTGGCTCGGCGTCGCCGGCGAACTGCTCGGGGGCCATGTAGCCGAAGGTGCCGGCGACCGTGCTGCCGCCGAGATCGGGGTCGCGCAGGGCGTCGCGCACGCTGCCGAAATCGACCAGCACGAGGCGATCGTCGGGGGTGCGCAGCACGTTGGCCGGCTTGATGTCCCGGTGCACGACCGGCGGGCTGACGCCGTGCAGGTAGACCAGGGTGCACAGCAGCTCCTCGACCACGGCCAGCACCTGATCCTCGTCGTAGCGGCGTCCGCGCAGCTCGCGCTCGAGGTTGTCGCCCTCGACGAAGTCCTGGACGATCCATAGGGTGCGCTGTCGGCCGGTGCCGGTCTCGAACGCGGCGTGGCAAGCTGGCAATCCGGGATGGTCGAGCTGCTGGAGCACGTCGGCTTCCCGGCGAAAGAGCTGCACGGTCTTGTCGGGCAGGCCCAGGCGCAGCGGGAGCTCCTTGACCGCGCGCACGACGCCGGTGCTCGGGTCGATCGCCCGCCAGGTCGTGCCGTGAGCGCCGCGGCCCACCATGTCGCGAAGCTCCCACCGCCCCTGCAGCCGCGCGGCTCCCCCGCAGGCGGTGCACGGGTCGTCTTCGGTGGCCGATCCGCAGGTCGCACAGTGCATGTGGCATTCCTGCACGCCTGAGCCGACGAGACAAGGGCCGCCGACGCTGTGGCTGCGCGGTAGGGTACCGGCGAGTCGCGGCGCCCCGGCGCGCGGAGGATGCATGCTCGACGGTCTGACCCGCCCCCTTGGTTCCGAGCCCCCCGGGACGCCGCCCCAGCGCGGCTTCATCGAGCCGGCCCACGAACGGCAGCTCAAGGGGATCCTGCTGCTCGCAGAGACCATCGGAAAGAAGGTGCTGGGGGTAGACGATCCGCTGGACGCGGACATCGAGCGCACGCCCGAGCGCGAGCAGAAGGTGCGCGCGGCGCTCCAGTCGATGGCACGGGGCGGCAAGCTCAAGTTCGGCAACGTCAGCGCGCAGACGGTCCTGGATCTGGTCATGGCCGAGCTGTTCGGCCTGGGCCCGCTGGAGCGGTTCATCCGGGAAGACTCGATCAGCGAGATCATGGTCAACGGGCCGTACGTGATCTTCATCGAGCGGGACGGCAACATGGTCGAGAGCGGGCACAAGTTCGTCGACGACGAGCACGTCGTGCGGATCATCGGCCGCATCGTGCGTCCGCTCGGACGGAGTGTCGGCCCGAAGAACCCCCTGGTGGATGCGCGCCTGCCCGACGGATCCCGCGTGAACGCCGCCGTCTCCCCGCTGACGCTCGACGGCCCCAGCGTTACGATCCGCAAGTTCTCCAGGAAGAAGCTGCGTCTGCGCGATCTGGTCCGCCACAACGCCTTGAGCGAGGACATGAAGGAGTTCCTCAAGGCGCTGGTGCGCGGGCGACAGAACATCGTCGTCAGCGGCGGCACCGGCTCGGGCAAGACCACGCTCATCAACGCGCTGGGCGACTACGTGCGCCCCGAAGAGCGGATGGTCACCATCGAGGACGCCGCCGAGCTGAACTTCGATCAGCGCAACGTGGTGCGGCTCGAGAGCAAGAAGCCGACGGTCGAGGACCCGGTCGAGGTCACGATCCGCGACTGCGTCGTGAACGCCCTGCGCATGCGCCCGGAGCGCATCATCATCGGCGAGTGCCGCTCGGCGGAGGCGTTCGACATGCTGCAGGCCATGAACACGGGCCACGACGGCAGCATGACCACCGTGCACTCGAACAGCCCTCGCGACGCGATCGGCCGGCTCGAGACCCTGACCATGATGAGCGGGGTCAACCTGCCGCTGGACGTGGTGCGCCGCCAGATCGCGAGCGCCATCAACTTCGTCGTGCAGACCCAGCGCATGCGCGACGGCAGCCGCCGGGTGACCCACATCACCGAGGTGCAGGGCATGGAGGGCAACATCGTCACCCTCGGCGACATCTTCGTGTGGGACGAGAGCGCGCCGGCCCCCCGGGGCGCCAAGGGCGGCGGCCGCCACGTCGCGACCGGCAACCGCCCGCGCTGCCTGGAGGAGCTCGAGCGCTACGGCGAGCGCCTGCCCAACACGATGTTCAGGCGGTAGTGGCGCTGTCCGGCGCGAACGGCGCCCTGTGATAGACAGGTCTTCGGAGCGTGCATGACCATCTTCCAGAAGATCATCGACCGCGAAATCCCGGCGGACATCGTCTACGAGGACGACCACGTGCTCGCGTTCAGGGACATCAACCCGACGGCACCGGTGCACGTGCTGATCATCCCGAAGCGGGCGATCGACAAGGTCGGCAGCGCGACCGCGGACGACGCGGAGCTGCTCGGCCGGTGCCTGCTGGGTGCGGCCGAGGTCGCGCGCCAGCTCGGGGTCGCCGACGACGGCTACCGGCTGGTCATCAACAACGGCGAGCACGGAGGGCAGACGGTCTACCACCTCCACGTGCACCTGATCGCCGGCCAGCACCTGGGCTGGCCGCCGTTCCCGCGGTGAGGCCCTGGTGATCGAGCGCGACGACCAGGTGCTGCGGCTCGACGGCTCGGAGGCCCCCCTCGCGAGCGTCACGGGTCTGTTCGAGCGCTACGATCGCTGGACCGGTCGGGCCTACCTTCACGTGGAGGGGCCCGGCTGGAAGATCCCGCTCGCTCCTGGCTATGGCGAGACCCGCGCCGCCCTGCGCAGCTGGCTCCCCGACGTGCCGTTCGCCTCGGACTGGATGGATGGGCGCTTCCCCGCGATCCCGGCGGGCCTGCCCTCGGACCTCGTGCTGGCCACGGTCGGCGTGGCGGTGCTGGTCGCGGCACTCGGTGCGGGCTGGCAGCTGGGGTGGGCCTACGGCCTCGGCATGGCCTTGCTCGCGGCCTGGCCTCTGGGGCGGCTGCGTGACGCGTGGGTGATCCGTCCGGAAGGTGTGCGTGCCGGGCCGCCCTGGGCACCGGTCACGCCCTGGTACGAGATCGACAGCATCCACGTCACCGTCGGGCGCAGGCGAGCCTTCCTGTGGACCCGCGGGCGCGGCGGCGGCCAGACCGCGGCGGTGCCCCGAGCCCTGCTCCCCGCCCTGCGGGCCCGGGTGCGACGGCTCGGAGGCCTCGATCTGTTGCCTGGCGACGCCGATCTCGACGATCGCTACTGGCGCTGGCGCGCTCCGGCCATCGGCATCCCCTGGGGGATCGGCCTGGGCACGGTGCTGGTCGCGCTGTCGTCTCCCATCCCGTGGACCCTGCTCTGTGCGGGTGCGCTCGCGATGGCGGCCACCGGGCTGCTGGGCCTCGTGGTGGTGTTCCGCTCCGACGGGTGGGGCTTCGGCGGCGTGCTGATGGGCACCATCCTCTACGGGGTGGTGCTGCTGACGGTGGGCCTGTCTCTCGGTGGGTGGTTCGGGGGCTCCTGAGTCGGCCCGACGGCTGGAGCCCGGCGGAGGCTACGCGGCCCGGTCCATGCGGCTGCCGCGGCCATGGCCTCCACCGATGCGAGGATGGCGAGGGATCCGCACGGTGATCCCGCTGCCGGGGCCGCCGGGCACGGCACCGACGGCCTCACCGGGCGGACGCCGCAGATCGTCGAGCAGCCAGGACGCGTCGAGCATCAGGCCCTCGACCTCCAAGGAGGACTCCCGCGGGGTGAAGCTGGCGCGGGCGCGCACCACCTCCACCTGGCGCAGCCCCTCGGTCAGGGCGCGGCGGCACACGCCCCGGCAGTAGTACCGGTTGAACTCCCCTTCCGCGAGGATCCGGGCGGCCGAGCGGGGGATCCGCCGACCCTGGTCATCCGTGCGACGCATGCGGCCGCCGTTGCGCAGCGCGGTGGTCAGCCCACACGGCTCCGAGTCCAGCAGGGCCATCTGCATCAGCCCGGGCCAGTCCGCGAAGCCCTGCTCCGTCAGGCGCGGGCTCCGGTACAGCCGACCGGCGATCCCGTCCTGCCACAGCTCATCCAGGGCCAGCAGGCGGGTGAGGGCATCGAGATCGTCAAAGTGCAGGGTCATGCACACTCTCCTTCGGTCACGGGAGGCTTCCTGCCATCCCTTGGTTACATAGACAATTTATCGTCCGCATCTGCCAGAAAATGACCGCATGGAAATAAAAGATCGGTGAATTTGTGGGCGTTGGAAGGGGGTTTTGGAGCGACGATGAGGGCGTTGGGGACGGGGTCGGAGGGATCGGAGGGGCGGGGCACTGCTCGGCACAGAGGCTCAGAGGCACAGAGGGGTTCTCAGAGGGGGGATCGGGGCTTCGAACGCGGCTTTCAACACGGAGGAGCGGAGCTCCGGAGGTTTGACTCACGGGGTCAGGACGTGAGGGGTTGGACTTCCACGCGGCAGGATGCAACCCCTCTCGTCCTGACCCCCGTGGTCGAACCCGGAAGCAGAGCTCGGTCCGCCTCTTGGCTTCCCCTCTCCGTGGCCCTCGGTGCCTCCGTGCCTTCGGAACGCCAGGCCAAGCTTGGCTGAA
>MDTC01120244.1_pt1 | contig 14911 bp, 7 predicted proteins | sample 811181 | NCBI WGS metagenome assembly MDTC01 (sample SAMN05326644, study PRJNA326480) | marine metagenome | isolation source: seawater | place: Pacific Ocean: North | collected 2011 | reverse complement strand
GGCCTCGTCGAAGCGCTGGGCGGCGTAGAGCGCGTAGGCGGCGCGGTAGCGCAGACCGGTCGCGGCGGAGTCGTCGGGGAAGTGGTCGAGGTAGGCGCTGACCACGTCGACCAGGCGATCGTCGAGGGGGTCTGTCACCACGCCATCGGCGTCGGGAGCCGGCCGCTCGCCGCCCTCGCGCAGCTTGTCGAGGGCGTAGATGGCGCTCTGACCGCAGAAGGCGGCGCGCTTGCTGTCGGGGTGCTCGAACAGGACGCGCTCGTAGGCGGCAAGGGCCTCGGCGTAGCGCCCGTCCGCGTAGAGCAGCTCGCCGTGGGCGTAGCGCATCTCGGCGTCGCGGGGACCGGCGGGAAACGCGGCAAAGTAGGCGTCGTATGCGCCGTGTGCGACGCTGTACGACGCGGTCGGATCGTCGTGGGTCCGGCCGGCGGCGTGGGTCGTCAGGGCGAGCTTGCGCAGGGCGCTCTCGAGGTCGTCACGGGCGGCCTCGAAGCGGTCCGGGTGGGCCTTCGCCCAGGCACCGTCGGGCTCCAGGGTGTGGGCGAGGGCGAGGGCGACGCGCAGGGCGTCACCGGGCTCGCCGCGGTCGAGGTGGATGGTGACCAGGGCCTTCGACCACGCGGCGGCGTCGGGGTGGAGCGGATCGGCGTCGAGGGCGGCCTGGTAGGCCTCGGCAGCGGCGTCGAGCTCGCCGGCCTCGAGCAGTGCTGCGGCGGACGCAGCCAGGGAAGCCGCCGTGCGCCGGGTGGCGAGCTGGGGGGCGGACGGCGCGTCGGGAACGGGCACGGGAGCGGGATCGACCTGCTCGGGCGTGGTGTCGGCGACGGGCTCGGGGGGGGAGCTCCACAGCCACCACGCGCCGAGCCCGAGGGCGACCGCTGCAGCGAGGCCGAGCCCGCCCACCGGGAGCCAGCGCCAGGGGGGCGCGGCGGTGGGGGACGCCGGCGCCAGTCGGGCGGCGATGCGAGCGACGGCAGCGTCCAGCTCGGCCTCACCCGGGGGCGGTAGCGGCGTGTCCTCGAGCGTGAGCCGTGCCTCGTCGGCGAACGGCGAGTCGCTGTCGGCGAAGAGATCGTCGAGATCAACCACGGTTCACCTTCCGTCGGGGGGCTTCGTCATCGGACAGGGGCTGCAGGTCGCGGGAGTTCATGCCCCACGCGGTGAGCAAGGCTCGGATGCGGCGTTGCAGGCGCTTCTTGGCCGCCTCGTACTCGGGGACCGTCAGGCCGGTGCGCTGGGCGGCCTGGGCGGCGGTGAAGCGACCGGGCAGGCTCTTCTGCAGGGCCCAGGCGCCAAAGATGGCGCGCTCGTCAGGCTCGAGGGCGTCCAGCACCCGCTGCTGGTTCTTGCGGGCGCGGGCCGCGGCGACCGTGTCGTAGGGGCGGGCGCGACGCTCGGTCTCGTGGTGCACGAGGGCGTCCTGCTGACGTTCCCGGGCGGATCGGGCCCGCCACCAGGACAGGACCTCCCGGTCGATCGCGGTGAAGAGCAGGGCTTCGAGCGTGCCTCTGGACGGGTCGAAGCGTGGTGTGCAGCGCTCCCACACCCGGACGACCGCGTCTTCGGCCTCCTGGATGGGCAGGCCGCGGCCGTGGGCCCGCCGCACGAGGCGGGCCAGCAGGGCGTGGTCGGGGGTCGGTGGGCTGGGCGGCATGGCTCCTCGGGGTCGACGCCCGGGCTACGCAACCGTTCCTCCGTTTTGCCATGCGGCCTAGGGTGACTGCTGGGCGAACGTGTCGCACGCCCCCACGCTGCCCGTCTTCAGACCGACCGAGAACCAGTGCACCCGCTGCTCGCTGGTGCCGTGGGTGAAGGTGTCGGGCACGGCGTAGCCGCGGGAGCGCGTCTGCAGGCGATCGTCGCCGATGGCGGCCGCCGCGCGCAGCCCCTCCTCGATGTCGCCCTGCTCCAGCAGCTGGCGCTGGCGGTGGGCGTGGTGGGCCCAGACCCCGGCGTAGCAGTCCGCCTGCAGCTCCTGGCGCACCGACAGGGCGTTGGCCTCGGGCTGGCTGGCGCGGGCCTGCAGGCGGTCGACCTGGGTGGACACGCCGGTGATCCGCTGCACGTGGTGGCCGACCTCGTGGGCGATGACGTAGGCGGCGGCGAAGTCGCCAGGGGCGCCGTAGCGTCGGGAGAGGTCGTCGAAGAAGGTGGTGTCCAGGTAGACCTTCAGGTCGCCCGGGCAGTAGAAGGGTCCGGTGGACGCCGACTGTCGGCCGCACGCGCTGTCGACGACCCCGTCGAACAGCACCAGCTGGGGCTCGCGGTAGGTGCTGCCGGCCTCCCTGAAGAGGTCGCCCCACACGTCCTCGGTGTCGGCGAGCACGACCGAGACGAAGTCGCCCTCGATGTCGGGAGCGCCGGTCGGGCGGGATGCGTCGGGCCGGGCATTCACCGACGGACCGGGTGCGGTCTGCTGGGGAGGCGCCTCGACCTCGGCGATCACCGACAGGATCTGCTCCGGGCTCGCGCCGAAGAGCAGGCCCAGCCCGACGATGACCAGGATCACCAGGCAGCCGCCCCCGGTCGCGGGCACGGCGACCCGGCCCATGCCACCGCCGCTGGAGCGGCCGCGTCGGTCCTCGATGTTGCTGCTTCTACGCCCGTCTTGCCAGCGCATGGGTCCTCGGATGGCGCGCCCTCTGGGCACCCGTCCAGGCCAGTCTAGGACCCCGCGGCCGCCGAGGCTCCCCCTCATCCTGACCTGCCCACCCCACGCCCTCGTGAGCGGGCGCGACCCGCTGCGACCTCTGGCCGAGAGACCCGCTCCTACCTTGATGTCGAGCCAGGAGGACGCCATGGGCAAGGACTCGGGACCCGGAGCACGGCGCAGCCCGAAGCGAGCGGTCGTGCTGCGCGAAGCGGAGACGACCTCGCCGACGATCGCGCGCACACCGACCACGACGAGTCAGGTCGTGCTTCGCCAGGCCCTGCGCAACCCCACCGGCTGGCACGCCCTGCTGGCTGTCAGCGAGGTGCAGCGCCATGCGGAGGGCGGGACGCTGGAGCACGACGTGTCGAACCGGGCGTTGAATCAGGCGATGCGGCACGTCGACGCCTCCTCGGGTCGCCCGCTCGATGCCGCCCTGCGCGAGCGCTTCGAGATCGCCCTCGACCACGATCTCGGCCACGTCCGCATCCACACCGACGGCCAGGCGGAGCAGGCGGCCGAGCTGCTGAATGCGCACGCCTTCGCCCTGGGTGCGGATCTCTTCATGGGCCGCGGCGAGCTGCGTCCGGGCACGCCCGCCGGGGACCGCCTGCTCGCCCACGAGCTGACCCACGTGGTGCAGCACGACCAGGGGCGCATCCCGGCGGACGGGGGCGTGTCCAGCCCGACCGACGCGCTGGAGCTGGAGGCGGTCGCCATGGAGGGTGTGGTCGTCGCCCGCCTGGCCAGCGTGGATCAGGTGCTGGACGGTGTGTCCGACCTGGTCGGGCCACTCCCGTCCGGGGTTCGCGATCGCCTCGCCGACGCGCGACCGGAGGTGGATTCCCAGGCCGAGTCTCGAGGCCGGCAAGCGGATCCGGGGCCGACGCTGGCGCTGGACGCAGCGGCGAGCGCGGCCGGGGCGGACCTGTTCGGCGCGGCGTTCGCGAGCCCGACGATCGGCGTGGAGACGGCGTCTGGCGAGGCGGCGGCGGCGTCTGACGCGGTGCCGGGCGGGGAGGTGCTGCGCGCGTCCGCGGCCGATCTCATCCCGGACGTGTGGCCGCTGGAGTTCGGCATCATGGGTCGGATCCTGGCCGGGAACGCCGAGTTCGAGCAGGATGGCGCGGACGTGTTGGACGGGCTCGTCACCGCGGTGGCCGCGGATCCGCAGGTGCTGGACCCGGTGGGCGAGGACGTCTCCGAGGTGGGGGCGCGGCTGGTCCTGGCGCTGCAGGCGCTGGCCCGTGACGCCACCCACGCGGAGGCCCGGCGGGCGGCCGAGGAGGCGTTGGCGGAGACCGGCTGGCTGGAGGGGGTCGAGGAGGGTGTCGATCCGGTACAGCACGTGCTCGAGAGGCTGGGTGGGCGAACCTCGGGCGGAGCGTCGGGCACAGCGGGCGGGGAGATCTCCGACGCGACTGGCGGCACGCCGGGCGGCAAGTCGGTGGCGAACTCGCCGCGGGGCAAGGGCGAGGGTCTGTGGAGTCGGGGGCAGGCGGTGGGAGGGACGGCGGTGGCGTACCGGAAGTGAGGGGGGTGACGGCTGCGGGCGGTCATGGCCTGGGCGGGTGTCGGGCTGGCTGGAAGGTGGCGGGTTCAGAACCGACGTTCCCGTGTCATCACCAGCGTCGGACAGGACGACACCGGTACGTTCGGCAGCCAGGACGCCCGCTATCTGCCTTTCGAGTTCCGCGGCGCCGTCGACTCCATCTGGAAGCTGGAGCTCCTGGACCGCGCCCTGCCCCAGTTCGACCACGACAGCATCACCGATGTGGTCCTGACCTTGGCCTGCACCGCGCGGGACGGTGGTGAGCCGGCCGCCACTGCAGCCAGATCGGCAGCAGTGACGAAGATCAACGAAATGGCTGCTGGAAGCATGCTGACCACCGGATTCGACACGGAACCGTCGCCCACCGCCACGGGTGCGGTGCTCGTGCTGTCCTGCGCACGGCACTTCCCCGACGCCTGGCATGCCTTCTCGAACCCGGCGTCGGGCGTGACCACCCAGGAGGCGGTCTTCGATCTGGACGCGGCACCGCTCCCGTGGGCGCATCGCAAGCTGACCAGCAGCATCCAGACCGCGACAATCGTGGTGGTACCAGAAGGTTCGCCTGCGCCGGGTACGACGACCGCCACCGTGTCCCACACGTCCGGCAGTTTCGGTAGCGGCTCGACCCCCCTGGCCTGGAGTGGCGGGACGGAGCTGGCCGACCTGCCGCAGGGGACTGTGGGTGGGGCCGGCTTCCCCGCCGTCGAGGGTGAGCTGACCGTCCAGCTCGGCTCCGCGGCCTTGGCCCTCCTTGGAGACGTCGCCGACATCCTGGTCTTCCTCCAGTACGACGTGGCCTAGGGGAGCCTGACATGAAGCCCCCAGGATCCGGCGATCCCGCCGCTGACAAGCCCAACCCGTTCGCCCGCGCCGAGACGCCGGGCGCGCCGCGCAACCCCGCACAGCAGGCGCGGGAAGGCGGAGGTGACGGCGCGACTGGCCCCGACGGCGGTGCAGAGGACCGCTTCCTCACGCCCGCTCCGACGGTGTCGCTTCCCCAGGGCGGCGGCGCCATCCGCGGGATCGGCGAGACGTTCCAGGCCAACCCGGTCACCGGCACCGCCGGCATGTCGGTGCCCATCGCGGTCAGCCCCTCGCCTCGAGGCCTGTCTCCGCAGCTCTCGCTGTCCTACGATTCTGGCGCCGGCAACGGGCCGTTTGGCCTGGGGTGGCAGCTCTCCACCGCCTCCATCCGCCGCAAGACGGACAAGGGCCTGCCCCGGTACCGCGACACCGCGGATGGCCGGGGGGAGTCGGACGTCTTCCAGCTGGCCGGTGCCGAGGATCTGGTGCCGTGGCTCGACGGCTCCGGCGTACCGGTGATGCGCACAGCCACTGAAGACACGGTGGATTTCACGGTCGTGCGTTTCCGGCCACGCATCGAGGGTGCGTTCGCCCGCATCGAGCGCTGGACCAGCCAGGCGACCGGCGACGTCCACTGGCGCACGCTCACGGGCGACAACACCTGGCGGATCTTCGGGAAGACCCCGTCTGCCCGCGTGGCCGATCCGGACGACCCGACCCGGATCTTCCAGTGGCTGCTGGAGGAGGTCCGCGACGAGCGGGGCAACGTCATGGTCTTCGCCTACAAGGTCGAGGACCGCGCCAACGTCGACCCGCGTGAGCCCGCCGAGCGCGCCCGGGGCCTCGATGGCCACCGGGCCACGTTTACGTACCTGAAGTCCATCGACTACGGAAACAAGTCGATGGGCACGGCGTCGGGGGGCTTTCACTTCAAGGTCGTGCTCGACTACGGCGAGCACACGGCCAGCCCCCCCTCCCCAGCGGAGGACACCGCCTGGCCGGTCCGCTTCGATCCGTATTCCAGCTTCCGCCCTGGCTTCGACCATCGCTGCTATCGGTTGTGCCGTCGAGTCCTGGTCTTTCACGACTTTGCCGAGCTGGGGACCGGCTGGACCCTGGTTCGCTCGACCGAGCTTGCCCACGACGAGCAGCCCCACTGCACCACCCTCACCTCGGTCACCCACCGCGGGTGGAAGAAGGAGGGTTCCTCCTGGACCAGCCAGGCGCTGCCACCCGTCGCATTCACCTACACGACGGCCCAGCTGGACGCGGAGATCCGCTTCCTGGACGGCGTGGACGACCTCCCCGCCGCCCTCGACGTCAGCCAGTACCAGTGGGTCGACCTGGACGGGGAGGGGCTGACCGGACTGCTCACCGAGCGCGCGGGAGCCTGGTTCTACAAGCGCAATGACGGCCAGGGCAGCCTGGGCCCGATGACGCGGCTCGGAGCGCGCCCTGCGGTCTCCATGCGCGGCAGCCGGCTGATGGACCTGGACGGCAACGGACAGCTCGACGTGGTCCAGATCGCCCGCCCGCCCAGGGGCTACTTCGAGCGCGACCTCGACGGTGGCTGGGAGTCCTTCCGCCCCTTCGAGCGCGTGCCCAACGTCAACCTGGACGATCCCAACGTCCGCATGATCGACCTGGACGGCGACGGCCACGCAGACGTGCTCATCTCCGAAGATCGGGTCTACCGGTACTACCCGTCGGAGGCGAAGGCCGGATACGCGCCCGCCGAGCAGCGCACCAAGGCCACCCGCGAAGACGAAGGTCCAACGCTTGTCTTTGGCAACGAGTCGGAGCACGTCTTCCTGGCGGACATGACCGGAGACGGCCTGACCGACCTGGTGCGCATTCGCCGCACCTCGGTCGAGTACTGGCCCAATCGCGGCTACGGCCGGTTCGGCGCACGGGTGACCCTGGCCAATCAGCCCGTGTTCGACCTGCATGGGCGGTTCGATCCCCGCAGGATCCGCCTGGCCGACATCGACGGGACCGGCCCTACCGACCTCATCTACCTGGGGGCGGACGGCGTCGACCTCTACGCCAACCAGTCCGGCAATGGCCTGGCCGATCCGGTCCGGCTTCCGGCGTTTCCCGGCATCGACAACGTCGCGCAGGTCAGCGTCGCCGATCTGCTGGGTGACGGCACGGCGTGCCTGGTCTGGTCGAGTCCGCTCCTGCGCGGCACGTTCGCGCCGCTCCGGTACGTCCACCTCATGCAGCAGGGCAAACCCCACCTGCTGAAGACCATCACCAACAACCTCGGGCGCACGACCACCCTGACCTACACGCCGTCGACGGTCTTCTACACGGCCGATCGCCGTGCCGGTCGCCCTTGGGCCACCCGGCTTCCGTTCCCGGTGCAGTGCCTGTCCAAGGTCGAGCAGCAAGACGGGATCACCGGCTGGAAGTTCGCCTCCACCTACAGCTTTCACCACGGCTACTTCGACGGCACCGAGCGGGAGTTTCGTGGCTTTGGCCTGGTGGTGCAGCGTGACACCGAGTCCGTCACCGACTTTGCCGACGCCACCAACGGCGATGTCGCGCACCACCTGGACCCCGTGGTCACCAAGACCTGGTTCCACACGGGGGCGTGGCGTCAGCACCAGCGGCTGACCGGCGCCTTTGCGGCGGAGGCGTGGGCCGGTGACCCTCTCGCGTCCTCGCTTCCCGAACCCGAGGTGCCTGCTGACCTGAGCGCGGAAGAGCTCCGTGAGGCGCATCGTGCGTTGCGGGGCTCACCGCTGCGGGTCGAGGTGTACGCAGAAGACGGCGCCCCCGACGCGGACAAGCCGTTCACCGTCAGCGAGTCCACCTACCAGGTCCGGCTGATCCAGGAGCGCTCGGACCAGCGCCACGCGGTCTTTCAGCTCATTCCGTCCCAGACGCGCTCCTCCACCTACGAGCGGAACGCTGCGGATCCGCGGGTGTCCCACACCCTCGTGCTCGAGACCGACACGTACGGGCAGGTCCTGAAGTCCGCGGCCGTCGGCTACAAGCGGCGCGCGGCGCAGATTGCCGCGGCTGCCCCGCCCTCTCCGGTCGATACCGAGCAGGCGAGGACCCATGTCACCGTCAGTGCCGCTGCGTTCATCCACGACGACGCCAGTGCTGACCGCTACCACCTGTCCGTGCCCTACGAGTCCGAGACCTTCGAGCTGACCGGGGTGGACGCGGACGACACCGCGCCGTTCACCGCGGCAGACCTGCTGGCCGACTTCACCGCCGCGCCTGAGATCGCCTACGAGACGTCTCCAACCCCCGGTCTCGTCCAGAGGCGGCGACTGGCCCGCACCCGCACCCTCTACTGGAACGACAGCGTCACCGCCGCAGTGGCCTTCGGCACCATGGCCTCACGGGCGCTCGCGCATCAGCAGTACCAGCAGGTCTACACGGCCGGCCTCGTGGGGGGAAGTGGGCCATGGGGCGACATCCGGTCGTCGCTGGGCGCTGAATACAAGGAACCGACCAGCGCGGATCTGCAGGACGCCGGCTACGTGCGACCCTGGCTTGCCGACGGCAACACCGACTGGTGGCGACCGTCTGGCGTGACCAGGCTGCTGCCCGGCGGGTTCTTCATGCCGGACGACCACACAGACCCCTTTGGCCACACCACCACGGTGTCGTACGACGGCTACGGACTGTTCCCCGTGAGCATCGACGATGCCGTCGGGAACACCGTGCTGGCCGAGCCGGACTATCGGGTGCTCGGGCCCTGGAGGACCACCGACCCGAACGGCGTCGAGCAGCAGGCCGCGTTCGACGCGCTGGGCCGGGTCACGGCCACGGCCATTGTCGGGCCCGCCGGAGAGGGCGACACCCTGGCCGACCCCACCGCCCGGTTCACCTACGAGGTGGACCGCTACACCAGCGTTGGCTCCCCGAACCGGGTGAAGGTCGAGCAGCGCAAGGTGCACGGCGCGGCGGGCTTCCAGGTCCAGTACGCCTACAGCGACGGCGGTGGCGGCGTCGTCATGACCAAGACCCAGGCCGAGCCCGGCGATGCGCCGCAGCGAGATGGGAGCGGGGACCTGGTCTTCGACGGCAGCGGAGACCTCGTGTTCGCGCACACGGACCCTCGCTGGGTCGGGAACGGTCGCACGATCGTCGACAACAAGGGCAACCCGATCAAGCAGTTCGAGCCATTCTTCTCCGACAGCCCGGAGTACGAGGACGACGACGATCTGGTGGAGTGGGGCGTCTCGCCGATCCTGACCTACGACCCGCTGGGCCGGAACGTACGGGTGGACCTTCCCGACGGGACGTTCAGCACCGTGTTCTTCGACCCCTGGCGCTCCGAGGCCTGGGATGGCGCGGACAATGTGCGCGACAGCGTGTGGCACCAGACCCGCAAGGCTACGGCCTCACCGACGCCCACCGCCGAGGACCAGCGCGCGGCCACGTTGTCCCTGGCCCACGAGGACCCCCCCGCCGTCACCCACATGGACGCTCTCGGGCGCGCCATCGTCTCCATCGAGGATCCGGGCGGCGGCCTCACCTACCAGACCACGCTGATCCTGAACCTCCAGGGATTCGTGCTGTCCGTCCAGGGCGAGAAGGGGCGTTCGGCGGCGATCCCGTACGTCGACCAGGGGGAGGAGTACGACATGATCGGTCGCCCCATGCGCTCGAGCTCGGCGGACGCTGGCGAGAGCTGGGCGCACCTGGCGGTCGACGATCGGCCGATCCGCGCGTGGCGGCCGGGGCCGGTGTGCGTACACTCGGAGTACGATGCCCTTAGAAGGCCAACTGCACTGAAGGTCCAGGAGGGACCGGGCGTGTCGACCACCCGCACCCACGAGAAGATCGCGTACGGCGAGTCCAGTGGTGTGCCTCCCGGCGGCTACCACAAGGGCCGGGTGTGGCGGACCTGGGACGGCGCCGGCCTGGTCGAAGTGAACGCCTATGACTTCAAGGGGCAGGCCATCCAGGTCACCCGGTCCGTCATCGACCGTGGCCAGGTGGGCACGGCGGTGGACTGGGACGGCGCGCCCCCTTCGCTGGAGACGACGACCTTCACCCTGACGTCCACCTACGATGCGCTGGGTCGCGTCGTGACCAGCACCACGCCGGACGGGTCCGTCACCCGGTACACCTACAACGACGCGGCCTTGCTGGAGACGGTCAAGGTTGCCGTGCACGGCCGCAGCACCGACAAGGACTTCGTCGACAGCATCGACTACGACGAAAAGGGGCGACGGACCCTCATCGTCTACGGAAACGGAACCCGGACCGCGTACACGTATGACCCGCTGACGTTCAGGCTGGTTCGGTTGTCGACCACCCGGGACTCGGACGGTCAGGTGCTGCAGGACCTGCGGTACACCTACGACGCGGTCGGCAACATCGTGGAGGTCAGCGACGGCGCGCAGCAGACCGAGTACTTCGCCAACGCCGTGGTCAGCCCCACCAAGAAGTTCGAGTACGACGCCCTCTACCGGCTGGTCAACGCCAAGGGGCGGCAGCGAAGGGACTGGACGAGCTTGCCAGGCCACGGAGATCCGGGACTCGGCAGCATCCCAGACCCCACCTGGGACGTCAGCAAGACCCCGAGCGGCGCGATGGCGATGTACGAGCGTCGCTATGCGTACGATGGCGTCGGCAACATCACCGAGATGAGGCAGGTCGGAAGCTGGACCCGCACGTACCAGTACGACGCAGGCAACAACCGGCTCATCCAGACCGTCAATGGCTCCGGCACCAGCCTGGGGACCTACAGCCACAGCGATCGCGGGGCCATGACCGCGATGCCGCACCTCAACAGCACCGCGAGCACCGGGTTCTCCGACCCCATGGTCCGCGACTTCCGCGATCAGCTGAGCGACGTGTCCCTGTCCACCGGGTCCAGCCAGCAGCGCGCCCACTACCAGTACGACCCGACCCGCGAGCGCGTGCGCAAGGTCGTGCACCAGGGCGACGTCGAAGAGCGCATCTACCTGGGTTCCTTCGAGATCTGGCGCAAGTGGGTCGGCGGCGTGCTCGAAGACGAGCGCGAGACCCTGCACGTCATGGACGGCGAGAAGCGCCTGGCCATGATCGAGACCCTGACCGTGTCAGGTCAGAACCCCACCTTCAGCGGCCAGAGACCACCCGCGACCCCCGCATTCGAGACCCGCTGGCAGTACGGAAACCACCTGGGCTCGGCATGCCTGGAGCTGGACGACGCCGCACTCGTCATCACCTACGAGGAGTTCTTCCCGTACGGCTCGACGAGCTGGTGGGCGGAGAAGTCCGGGATCCAGGTGAGCCGGAAGAGGTACCGTTATATCGGGAAAGAGAAGGACGAGGAGACCGGGCTGCACTACCACTCTGCGCGGTACTATGCGGGGTGGTTGGGGCGGTGGTGTAGCAGTGATCCGGCGGGATTGGTGGATGGGGTTGGGAGGTATTCGTATGTGGGCGGGAGGGCCGTTGCGAGTGCGGATGGGAGTGGTTTGCAGCCTCCAGCAACCCCTCCCTCCCCGGCGAATCCACCTCAACCGCCGCCCGCACAACCGAACACGCCTCAAGTCCAGGGCACACCGGCTCCGCACGTCCGCATCGTTGGAGCGAGTGGTCCACTGCCCGTGCGGACGATTCCGGACACGGCTCTCTCGAAGGAACGCAAAGCTGAGATCATCGCTGTGGACCGGGCGGGGGCTCTCACAACCGGACGGACGCCCGGGATCAGCGTGACCCTCACCGCTGAGAAGACGGTTGGAGAAATCACGATCTACAGCGTGGAGTGGACCATCAGTCGACCTTCAGCCCCGATTGTAAAGGAGTTTGCCCAATCTCCGTCCAGCAGATCGGCGTACGGAATTGGTCCGACCCTAGGAGACCATGAGACAGGGCACGAAACGTTCTATCAACGTGCGCTCAGCAATACCGGACTCCGCGACCTTGTGGAGGGTAGATTCACGGTCACAGACGCGGCGGACGGCAGCACCGTTGTACTTCCTGCCGTTGGTCTTCCAAGCTCGATTCTGCTCAAAGGCGAGAGACTGAACTCCGAGCAAGGTCGCCTACAAGTGAGACGGACGCTCATGGAGGAATACCAAGAACGGTTTGGTGACTTGCTCCGATACGGTAGCAACGTGGAGGTGCATGGACCTTCTAGCTTGTCGGAGTTGAAGTATGGCGGCGACGAGATGTTTAGCCATTCTGGTGATGGTACAGGTGCAATCGTCCGAGATCCACCGCCGGAGGCTCCCACAATAACAAGCATCATTCAGAAGGCGAGAGCAATGTTGCCCGTCGAGATGGAGTCAGGGCTACCAACTATACCGGAGGCGAAATGACAAGGGAGATCAGTCTGTGCTCCTGCCTTTTGGTGTTGTCTGGGGCCTGTGCGGCCCGGCGCACGTACCCTTTGGGTTACATTGCGTTGGGAGACGTATCCGAGCGCCAGCACGGTGCGCTGATCGCACTAGACACCGCAGCATCGGAGGTTGAACTTCGACTACAGGGCACCGTCACGGACTGGGTCAACGAGTCGTGTGCTTCTGATCCCCCCGCCGAGGAGACACCCGTCGCCGTTGTAAAGGTGACGGCCTCGTGCTGGGAGCCTGGATCAGACGGTCTGTCCGGCAGTGTTGCGACAGGGGTCAGCGTCCAGGTGAACCTGTGCGGTGATTCTTCGTACAGCTCTCAGGCCAAGGTCGCCGTATACCGAAGACCATGGGACTTCTCGGGGCTGGAGTGCGTGTCGGGATCGGCTGAAATTCGGTTCGTCAATCTGTCGAAGCGGGACTTCCGTTTTCAGTCACAACTACCGTTGGAAGGCGGTGAGAATTCGATCCCGACCCAAAGCGAACTGCAAGAAGAGCTGTCAAGAGAAGCGGAAGACGGGATAGAGTAGCTCCTGCCACTCGACCTCCGGATCTGAGCTCGCCGGTTCGGGATTCCCGTGTCGGGCTTGGTGCATTGGTACGCGGTGCGTCGACACCCCTCCCCCAATAGCGAACAGGTCTCCAACGAGCCGGCACTGGACGGCCTCCTTGGTCGGCGCGTATGCTCTTGCCAGCCACAGAGCTGCCACACCCGAAGTGGTGGCCGTCATGACGAGGTTCGGCGATCAAGGCAAGAAATGCCAGATCTAGCGCCCGCGCCAGCGAGTGTCGCTGGCGAACGGGCCTTCGTTGCCCCCATTCGGCGTTCCAGGGTGCGACCCGTCCCTACTCGAGCTTCGGGGCGTACCCGACTCGCGGGACCAGGCCGACAGCTGCGGTGAGCTCGTTCCAGCTCGGACGGACGTAGTGCCGGTAGCGGACGCTCGCTCCAAGGTGGCCCACCAGCACGTCCAGGACCGGATCGCTGACCTTCCGGCGTCGCAGTTCGGCCTGGAAGGCGGCGCGGAAGCCGTGCGACAGGCGCATGCACCGCCGCCCCGGAACTTGGCTCCACACCTCCTCCGGGAGTTCGCCCGCTGCGAAGATCCTCCGCAGGACGGCGTTGACGCAGATCTTCCCCACGGGCGCGATGACATCGTTTTCGTTCCTGCCGCGCGTGACGTCTGCCAGCAGCTCGGCCAGCGGAGGGGCGACAGGGATGCGACGACCGGCCCGCTCAGCGGCAGTCTTGCCGGTGGCCACCCACAGCGCGTGCGTGGTCCGGTCAAAGTCCCTGACCCGCAGGTCGAGTGCCTGGCCGAGTCGGAGACCGGTGTAGCGGAGGATGTGGACGATGAACCAAGTGTTCGACCAGGGGCGCATGAGCGCGATGCAGCGGTCGAGATCGGTCCAGCGAGGCGCGTCGGGCGCGAGGCCAACCGAGGAGCGAGGGGTCAAGCAGCGCGTCACGTTTCGGGGGCAGGGCAGGAGACCGGGGTAGGGCGTCGACGCGTCGCTCGCCCAAGACCACGCGGCGAAGACCCGTCGCGCGTAGAGGTCGAAGGTCGCCGGCGCGAGGTGGCCGAAGGCGAGGTTGCAGGTCTGCTGGAAGACGTCGGGGTCCAGGACGGAGACATCCACGTCGTGCGCGCCGAACTGGTCGCGAGCGGCACGAAGGAACGCCTCCGTGGCGCGCCTCTCGTAGTCGGTCGTAGAGGTGGCCTTTCGAGCCACCTCGGCCCTCCAGTGCAGCCAGTCAGCGAACACCGACGACAGCCTCGCGCCGCTGTGGCGATGCAAGCGGGCGCTCTGGTCGGGGATGAAGCTGCCTTCATCGCGGAGGATCTGGCTGACGGTAGATGCGAGGCGGTGAGCCTCGGCCTCGCCGCTAACGAGGACGGTCCAGGTGCGCTCGCGGATCTCGTCCGCGTCGTCGCGTTCGCGCCAGCGCAAGCGCCAACGTTGGTTGGGGGGCGCAGAGACCGAAACGCCGGGGTGGTCGGGGGAAGAGCGTGCCATGTCGCCTCCAGAGCGTGGGAGTCGCCCCGGCCTCCGCGTCGCCGCCGGATGCTGCGCACGGGGCGCGGGCGCTGGTGGAGGGTAGGGACAGTCCTCGAGGGGTGGAGCAGACACCCCTCGCGATGTGGTAGCTCCGTGGTAGCAAGACTGGACTCAGTGGTGGGCCGAGCGTGTCTGCTACGACGTCATCGGAGACCTGTTCGCTCTATCGGGAAGGAGCGGGACGAAGAGACAGGGTTGAACTACCACTCTGCGGTACTATGCGGGATGGTTGGGGCGGTGGACGGCGAGTGATCCGGCGGGATTGGTGGATGGGGTGGGGAGGTATTCGTATGTGGGAGGGGGGCCTTCTGTGAGAATCGACCCGACCGGATTCGGCTCTGAACACTATGCGTTGGATAAGCTGCGGAGTTTGGTCGAGTCATTCACCGGCCCGCTTCCCTCTGCCCCATATCTACAACGGACGCCGGATCCGGACGACCCGATGATGCAGCGTGACCCATCAGCCAAGCACGGAGGCAGGCTGATCGCGAGCCGGTGATCTTCTCCGAGGAGGTGGTCATGCCTGGTCGC
>MDTC01022295.1_pt1 | contig 14913 bp, 11 predicted proteins | sample 811181 | NCBI WGS metagenome assembly MDTC01 (sample SAMN05326644, study PRJNA326480) | marine metagenome | isolation source: seawater | place: Pacific Ocean: North | collected 2011 | reverse complement strand
CCAGTGGTCGGCTCGTCAAGAATATAAAGCGTTTTTCCGGTTGAGCGACGTGACAGCTCGGCGGCCAACTTAATGCGCTGTGCTTCACCACCGCTAAAAGTAGTTGCAGGTTGGCCTAATTTGATATACCCCAACCCAACGTCTACGAGCGTGTCGAGCTTACGAGCAATAGCAGGTATGTTTTCGAAGAAGTTTGCACCTTGCTCTACAGTCATTTCAAGTACATCACTGATGGTTGCGTCCTTATACTTAATTTCAAGTGCCTCACGGTTGTAGCGCTTCCCGTGGCACACATCACACGTAACGTACACGTCAGGAAGGAAGTGCATTTCAATTTTAATTACCCCATCACCCTGACAGTTTTCGCAACGACCGCCCTTTACATTGAAACTAAAGCGACCCGCTTTGTATCCGCGGATATTCGCTTCCGGCGTACCCGCAAAAAGCTCGCGTATTGCCGTAAAGACACCCGTATACGTTGCGGGGTTTGAACGAGGTGTCCGCCCAATAGCTGACTGGTCGATAACAATTACCTTATCAAGTTGACCAATACCTTCAATGCTGTCGTGTGCACCTGGAACATCATGTGCACGATGCAAGCGTGCAGATAACTCCTTCGCAAGAATATCATTCACAAGCGTTGACTTACCACTCCCGCTCACCCCACTTACAACGGTCATTACCCCAAGTGGCAAGGAAACATCAATCTTCTTCAGGTTGTTCTCTCGGGCACCTTTAATAATAAGCGTGCGGTCTTTTTGAATAGCACGGCGTTTTTTTGGCACCTCAATTTTTTCGATACCACTTAAGAAACGCCCTGTGATACTGTTAGTGTCTTTGGCGACTTCAGCCGGCGTCCCGCTTGCAACCACCCGCCCCCCATTTACGCCCGCCCCTGGACCAATATCTAACAAATAATCAGCTTGCCGAATCGTGTCCTCATCGTGTTCAACCACTAGTACGGTATTGCCAAGATCACGCAAGTGCTGAAGGGTTGCTATAAGGCGATCGTTATCCCTTTGGTGTAGCCCAATTGAAGGCTCGTCAAGCACATACAATACCCCCTGAAGCCCCGAACCAATTTGTGTTGCCAAACGAATACGCTGCGCCTCGCCGCCAGAGAGTGTGTTCGCCGCGCGGGATAGCTCAAGATAACTAAGCCCTACGTTATTCATAAACCCAAGTCGCGCCTTAATTTCTTTCAAAATCTGGCTTGCAATAAACGCTTCTTGTTCCGTAAGGGATAGTTTTGTATCAAAAAGATCTAGTGCATCTTCAACTCCAAGCGTACAAATATCCATAATAGTGAGCCCGTGAATAGTAACTGCAAGCACCACTGGCTTAAGGCGTGCACCCTTACACGCGTGACACTCACGCTCGCGCATAAATCGCTCAATATCCTTGCGCATAAAATCACTGTCAGTTTCTTTATAGCGGCGCTCAAGATTAGGAATTACTCCTTCATAGGTCGAGTCATACGCGCGCCCATCGCCCAGGGAAATACGGTATTTTTCCGCACCTGTTCCGTATAGTACCTTCTGTACATCAGCCTCGGACAATTCTTTTACCGGCACGCGCAGGCTAAACCCATGTGCTTCAGCAACCGCTGCGAGGCGCTTCATGTACCACGCGTCACTATTCACCCGGTTATACGGACGAATCGCGCCTTCGGCAATAGTAAGATTAGGGTTAAATACAAGCTCGGGATCCACCTCTAGACGACTTCCAAGCCCTGTACATACCGGGCACGCCCCTTGTGGCGCGTTGAAACTAAAAAGACGCGGCTCAAGCTCAGGAATTTCTTCATTAGGATGGTCTACACAGGCATAACGCTGGCTAAATATATACGCGTCTTCCGCGTCGACATCGAAGACTTCGACAATACCACCAGCAATATCAAGTGCCTGTTCAACCGACTGCGCAATCCGCGACTGAATATCACTCGAGAGCGCAATACGGTCAACGACAATTTCAATACTGTGCTTATAGTTTTTTTCAAGCTCAGGAAATTCATCCAGCGAATACACCACCCCGTCTACCCGCGCGCGAGCAAACCCAAGCCGACGATACTGCTCGGGTATATGGGCAAACTCACCTTTTTTCGCCCTGACGATAGGTGCTAAAATAAGTAGCCGCGAACCCTCCGTGAGCTTCATTACTTCATCAATAATGTCTTGTGGTGTACGGCGGCTTACCGGTTTACCGCACACTGGGCAGTGTGGTACCCCAATACGGGCATACAAAAGCCGAAGATAATCATAAATTTCCGTCACTGTCGCAACTGTAGAGCGTGGGTTTCGGCTGGTCGACTTTTGATCAATACTGATTGCCGGACTAAGCCCATCTATTTGGTCAACATCGGGTTTTTCCATAAGCCCCAAGAATTGTCGGGCGTAACTTGAAAGGCTTTCAACGTAGCGACGTTGCCCTTCAGCGTAAATAGTATCGAAAGCAAGACTTGATTTTCCCGAACCACTAAGGCCAGTAATGACCACTAGCTTATCGCGGGGAATCTCCACGGTGATATCTTTCAAATTATGTTCGCGCGCACCGGTAACTCGTATAACCTCTGACATAGCCGTCTAATTATACATTTTTTTAAGAACTTTTTCCACACTCCTACCTGCAAGGCAAGCGGTACTTAGTTTACCCACGATTGCCAGGTTGTCCCTGCTAACCCAGGAGTCCACGCATTTACACCAGTTGGTGCACCTACGAGCGAACAGGTTGCATCACCCCCACTTGCCGTCGATGAAGCGACGGATGATTCGCTCGTCACTGAAAATATTTCGCCCGACTTCGTAATACCTGTCATTGCAAATCGAGCACCATCAGTGGTGGCGCAGTAATAGAAATTATTGCGATTTGTTTGGTACGAACCCCTAGAAGCAGTTATTCCCACCGATTGATCAGGTGTTGAGGGGTAGATATCTTCTGTGGCGTTAATTTTAGCGAGTTTTAATTTTTTAGCGGCATTGCTTAAATCGGATTGTACCGCGGCAGCCTCTGCACGCTCTTGTATACCTGTATAGGCCACTATGGTTATAGCCGCAAGAATGGCAATAACGACAATAACAATAAGGAGCTCAACGATAGTAAAGCCGGCGCGTGTATTAGGTGTACGTGTTTTCCAAGAAATTGTGATGCCCTTCATAGTTTCTAGGTTTATGTGCCTTTATTCTATCACATTTTCCGCTGACGCTCATACCCCTCATGCTTGTGTTTAATAAACAGGGGTGATATTATACAACGCAATAAAAACGGAGAATTACAAATGAGCAAATTTGTCATCGTAACCTGCCTCATTCTCTCGGGAGTACTCATCCTCGACAGCCTTAACGTTGGGCACTCTATCGCGTTATTTATCCTTGCCGGTGTCGTCCCTGGTACCAGCCTAGTTATAGGGGCGAACCAGATGCTCGCAGCTTTCGCTTTACTGCTTGGATTTATTTTCGGCCGACTTATAAACGGTGCTATCGTAAAAATTAGCCGTCAAGTGGCGCAACACTCTCAGCCCAAAGCTGTAACTCTTGTAAAATAAACTCCTTCGCCTTGTTACCGGCATGTATAGCTGCAAGTTCTTGTAGTCGCTTTACGAACGCAGGGAGCTGTGCCTGAATACGGGCTGTACGCCACTGCTCCCAAATATGTGCCTCGTCTTCGGCGAGGGTTGAAGGAAAATTACGCGCCTTGTAATGAAGCAATAGGCCCACAAGCCGTTCATCGACAAAGTCAGGATGAAGATCAGTCAGTTGCTCCGTGGTAGCTTGGCGCACCTTTTCAATACGTAACTTGTCTACATCAGGAACGAAGCCTTCATATAGCTGCCCCTCTGGGTCACCCTCTTTCGCAAACTCTGGGCGGCTTTCAAACGCAGTACGGACATTTTCAGCAAAACTGGGGGTAGCGAGCAGTAGTGTACGGTGTTTAGCGATTATTTCCTCGCTTAACGCAAGCCGTTGCCACCCGTCCTCACGCTCAAGCACACCAAGCGGCGCAACCGCTGGCGCCCTATTAAGCTGTAGTTCTTTTACAGGTACCCGCACGAAATCATCAGCTTGACGTTCTTGCCAACCTGCGAACAGCATAGCAGCAAGCTCTTTTGGTGTTTTATCTATAAATGGTGTAGGGTCGTAGCGCAAGTCATAGACAACAACCGCACCGTTACGCCCGGTGGTGAGTGGAAATGCTACCGTACCTTTATGGTACTGTGCTTCATAGCGCCCGCTTACGTAGACAAATGGAGTCTTGTCATCAAGGTTTACCAGTTCGGCAACGTGACGCTTGTCTTTGTATTTAAACAAGTGCTGGTACAACTGGGGCTGTTTTTCCTTGATAAGCTTGGTTACCGCAATAAGCGCCTCGACATCGCTTAGTGCATCATGTGCTTTAAAGTGGTCTATACCGTTGAGCTTCGTAAGAAGTTCAAGCCGATTCGTTTCTTTCCCATCAACAATCGGCCACTCGATACCAGCTGGGCGCAGCGCACGGGTCATACGCACAACGTCAAGCATATCCCAACGACTACGGCCATCACGCCACGCCCACTCGTACGGATCGTTAAACGTGCGCCAAAAGAGCGCCCGAATAAATTCATCGTCAAACCGAATATTATTGAAGCCCACCACAATCGTATCTTCGGTAAATACTTCGTTTACAAGTATTCTGGCGAACTCGGCCTCGGTGTACCCCTCGGCTTGGGTTTGCTGAGGAGTGATACCCGTTACCATAAGTGCATCGGGGCTTGGGAGCGTATCGTCGTTTAGTTTTACAAGAATATTATACGGCTCACCGATTGGTTCAAAATCAAGCGTTGTTCGCTGCCCAGCAAACTGCATTATGCGGTCCTGGCGTGGGTTTAAGCCGGAAGTTTCAAGGTCGTAAAAGAAAAATGTCTGTGGCATACCTATTATTATACGGGCAAATTATGAGATTGGTTTTAAACCAACTAAAAAACACTCGCTTTCGCGAGTGAAACAAACAAGCTGAAAAGGATACCCCCGACCGGGGTGGAAGAGGGTAGGCACTCTAGGCACCGTATCTCTTCCACCCCAGATAGGGTGTCAACTTCGCATGACGCGCAGGAGCTGTCGCGCGGTAACCCGCCTTACAGCCCGTGCAGTGCGAGAGGCATAACTGGCCTCTACAGAGGGGGGCGTATCAGCCCACAATAAGCATACAGAGCTCACAGCTAGGGTGTGAGGTGTGCCATTGGTTCCCTTAAAACGTCGCGAAGGCGCGGTACTGGATTACGCTACCCAGTACCGCTATTGTTTACGCTTCATCTTTCCCTTCATACAGCCATCTTTATCACCCAGTACGGATTCGCTCCGTGAGGCGATGTTTGATTCCAACCAACTAGGGCGGATGCATGCGTTCCTTTCCAGCTTGTCCAGGTGCGTACTCGACGTCGCGTCATTGCGGCATCGATTACGATTTTTTAATTATAGCAAATTATTGACTATTTGTCAATATATATTTTTGGCACTTATCCCCTTGAAGCAAGTAAACGACCTACATCATAGTCCAGACGCCACAGCCGCTAGTTTTTAGGGCTCTATCCGATGCTAGAATTTCTATCGTCGCTGGTCCTATAGTTATTTCATTATCAATAATGTTTGAATCACCAGTAAATGATGATAGCCGTGCATAATAGCAAGACTTACCTATACCTTCTGTCTTATATATTCCCGGTTTAATATCAACACCAACCTCATAGATACCGTCTGAAAAGCTTGTGTATGGCTTTGTATTCTTATCTTCATTTTCAATTGGCACGGCGACGGGTGCTGGGAGTGGTTCAGACACTACCTTCAAGTCAGAGGTGTATCCATTGTTTGATGACGTAGCACTGCTTGTATCACTATTTCCACCTGGCTGGCGTAGAAGGTACCCAGTAGAACCGCCAATAATCAGTGACACGATACTCACAGTAACTAGAATAACTATATTTCGTTTCATATTCTCTCTTCTTGTTAGTAATAAAAAAGGACAGCCATTGCTGGCTGTCTAGACCCACAACAAGGTTTTATCCTTATTGAATACGCAAATGGCTGCCCATTTTCAGGATAAAAAAATGGCCTCATTGTGGTTCTAGACTCTTTAAGTATAACAAATTAGGATTTTTTCATACAAAATCTATGGATTGACCACTATAAGCTTATGGTTGACGAGTGCACTAATACCAGGTAGTATAATACTGTGGCGTCGACCCGAGGGGTCCATGGCCACACCTTGAAATCTTTACGGCTTAAATTTCCAGAGATCCATATGCGAAGTTCGCATATCAATAGTGAGGTCACTCAGACCAGATCGTTCCTTGATATGATCAAGTACAGACAATTTAGCTAAACCGGCCCCTTTTATGAGGCCGTTTTTTAATTTATAATCATAAGCCACTGCTCCAATCAACAAATCTGTCAACTGAATAAGTTCAACGCCTTTTGAGTAGACACGAGTAACTCCGAGTGCTGCGTTGCGTTTCAACTTTGCATTAACCTTTTTCTTGATAGTACGCTCAAATACAAAACCATCAGGGGTACTTAGATCATCCATAAGTAGAATGGCACCTTCATTCCTGCCTAGCTTAGCGCAAATCTGCATAGCCGCTAGTGACGTGTATGCTGAGTAAAGGTCGCTTTTAAAGTGTTTTTTAAGATTAAGATCACTCTTGTAAAATATATAACTGCTAAATGTTGCTTTGTCGTAATCAAAAAATAAGTCTAAGAATTGATTCATGACTGGAGCATTCTTCGTATATATGTCATGCCACTTTAGTTCATCGTAAAAGCCTAACTTATCGCGTAAAGATTTCATCTTTAAGTACAATTCTTCTGGTTTTTTGATCTTGATCATACCGACGCCGAAGTATTTGTCGCGAGGAGAATTGAGTAACCCTGTTTCATCAAAAAAGCAGAATACAGGATTGATTATTTGATTGGTTCTTTCCTCGCTCATGAAGATATTATATCAACTATTAGCGTATCGCACTATAAGGTGTTGATTATACCTTAAATTGTAACTATATTAAGTTATAATAAAAACAGTGAAAAATAATACTCCAACAAAAAAACAGTTCTTCACAAATCTTAAGAAGGCAGCGAAAAAGAAACCTATTGTTTCCGCCCCAAAGAAGAAACCCTCGGCAAAGTAACATCTGCTAATAGATACCAGAATAATACAGGGTACTTCCTGTGATTGTATCGCCATGCAAACTCATTAGCATACAATTGTAGGTACCCTGGCTCTACGTGCCTATAGACACCTTTTATGCCACGTTTGATATGCGACCATACATTCTCGATGTTCTGAGTATAGCTATCCTCAGTATAATACTGACCGATACCGTGATTGGTAGTGCGATGCTCATACCCGAAACTAGGTAGCCTTTTATATGCTTGCCATCCGTCGCTATGAATAATTGTATTGGGTGCTACATTCGCCCGGATAAGTGGCTGTAATACGCGTACACCCGAAGACTTAACGTGCCATATTTTTACGTTTCCACCTCGTTGTACTGCCCCAAAAAGAATCTCTCCTGTTCGTCGAGCGTCGTGACCATACCGTTTCTGTGCAGAAGATCGCTTAAAGCTGTTCGCATGAACATACGTCTCGTCGACCTCTACTTCAGTTACTAATTGTTCATCGGGCATATCCATCATATACCGTATTTGGTGCATCATACGCCAGGCTGTTTTATATGTAACGCCAAGCTCTCGTTCAATCTGGCGTGCGCTCGTACCAGACTTATTGCTACTCATAATGTAGATAGCATGGAACCAGTCTGTAAGTGATGTGCGAGACCTATAGAAGATTGTCCCTACGAGCGGATAAAAGTGATTGCCGCATTTTGAGCAAACATAAGAACGGCGACCCGAAACTCTATAATGTTTCGTCGCACATTTACATTTAGGGCAGGTTATTCCATCTGGGTACAAATACTGTACCAGCCATTCAAGACACGCAGCGTCATCAGGAAAATCTGCCGTTAGTTGTTTAACGGTATATTTCATAAGTCTAGACAGCTTATTTTGTATTATTATAACATTTTTCATTTATTTAAGCAAATGTACTATGGACATCATTAATAACCTTCTGCTAAAATAAGGGCAGAAGTCAGCCATAGGCTGCTTATAGAACCCCCGATGTTGAGGGGTTTTATTTTTGCCTTTTGGCCAGCCGAGTGATAATACCTAATACTGATGTTGCTAATACTAGTATCACTCGGCAAGTACGAAGCAAAAGCCAATGATAATTCTATATACAAAAAGACACCCTATGGGTGCCAAAAACAAAATTAATAGCAATCACCATTGGTGGTATAACGCAAAGCGAATGTCAACAATTCTAGTTCTACGTCAACCAAACGCTTGCTTTGCTATATACATTTTACCATAAGGAGTAATCACGTCACTTGCTTCATGGGGATAAGTGCCATATTTTTATTATTGTTCTACTAGGGTAAATTCTTGGGAACCAATGCGGATAATTGAATCTCCCTCTGCCCCATCACGAATGAGCGCATGGGTTATCCCCATTTTTTTCATAATATCTCGTAACCTATTAAGGCCTTCGTAAGAGTCAAAATGAGTACGACGGGCAAACTTTTCAATTTTATGCCCGGTTACAATAAACACCTTACCACCCTCACCTTCAACCTTATGGATATGCCATGATAGCGCTTTTGCTTCCTGACCAAGCGATATTACTGCCATCCCGGTTTCCTCGGCTTCTTGTTGCGCAGCTTCTTCCTGACGCACCACCTCTACCTTAGCCCTTAATGCACGAAGCACGTCAACAAGACCCGTATGAGCCTGTGAAGAAATCGCAAACACCGGTGCATCACCTGCAACTTTTTTAAGCTCGTCTAGTTGCATAGCAATAAGATCGGCATCGAGGCCTTCGGTTTTTGTAAGCGCGATAACCTCTGGACGAGTTGCCAGGTCGTCGCTGTATGCAGTAAGTTCGTTTCTAATGGTAGTGTAGGCTGCGGAGATATCATTGCTATAGGCGTCAATAAGGTGAAGTATAACCGCCGTGCGTTCAACATGTCGCAAAAAAGCATCACCCAGCCCCTTCCCTTGGCTCGCACCTTCAATAAGACCGGGGATATCAGCAATAAGAAGGCTCCCATCATCAATATCAGCCACGCCTAGGTTAGGGGTGAGTGTTGTAAACGCGTAATCGGCAATTTCAGGACGTGCATTAGAGACTACGCTTAGAAAAGTGGACTTACCGGCGTTAGGAAACCCCACAAGGCCTACATCAGCAAGTAATTTAAGCTCTAGCTCGGCCTCAAACGCATCACCGGGTTCACCTTTTTCAGCAACCTTTGGTGCTTGACGCACCGAGGACTTGAAGTGCGCATTGCCAAAGCCGCCATCGCCGCCCTTTGCTACCACTACCTCTTGGCCATTTTCAGTAAAATCAGCAATGACAACCCCCTCTTTTTTCACAAGAGTGCCTACCGGGACCTTGACGTACGTAGGCGCACCCGATTTACCATGACGATCACGTTTTGCGCCCGCTTGCCCAGGTTGGCCTTTTAATTCAGGTTTATAGCGAAAATCAATTAGTGTATTCAGGTTTTCGGTTGCAACAAAGATAATATCACCGCCGCGTCCACCATCGCCGCCATCAGGGCCGCCTTTATCAACATAAATCTCATGCCGAAAACTAACGGCGCCATCACCGCCGCGTCCAGCTTGAACCGTAACTTTAGCGGTATCGACAAACATATAGCTCTATTATACCACATTCACCCCTGTTCTCATAACAAATAGTCGCCTAGCTAGAGGGTGGGTTATGTAGCTAGCGTGCTATCTCTCGCAGGACATCATCTATTTTCGAACCGTACACTATAAGTTCGTACCCAAGTGACACATCACCAATAGCAGTATCATTTAAGCCTAACTGCTCTGCTGCAGTCTCAAACTCAACCATAACGCTACAGTCAGCTGGCTCCGAACGAATATTAACCGTGTCGCGCTCTACTGTACACCCTTCTATATAGTTAATGTCTGATGTAACATAAAGGTTATCTTCAGACCTCATCAAAGGTAACACCCCCTCAAGAAGATTCTTTAAATCTTCAGCTGGATAAGAAACAGTGACATTACCCCCATTTGCTTCTTGAGCAGTTACTGCAGGAGGGGTAATCATAATCTCTACGCCCGTATAGCAAGTCCATTCGCAGTTAGCGGCGTATACAGATACTGTAGACCGATACTGCAAGCCAAGATCGTCAACCTTTTGCTGGATTCCCGGTACCGTCTTTTGAATAGCCTCTTTGTCACCAGTAAGGCTCGTGAAGCCGCTCGGAAGCACGTTCCCTATGGATACAACCGCGCTAACCATAAGAAAGAGCACAAATACAAACTGAAGAAAAAGCAACGCCCCACCTACCCAAATACCCGTTAATGCTAAAGAGTCTTTCACTCCTTGTTTTTTGGCTTTCCTATAAGCAACACTAGCAATAATTACCCCTGCTACAGGGAATAGTACGGCGAAAATCATACCTATTGTGCTGAGGGTTTTATCTAAACGAGGTGGGTTGGGCAAGGCCTCCGGAGTTGGCATTTGATTCTGTTCGGGCTGCGAGGGATACATACGATAATAATATCATACCCTAACCAAAAAACCGCAAGGCTTTTACTCCTTGCGGTTTTGATTAACGACTACTATTAGTGAATATAACGGTATACGGCAGCTTGTCCAGCAGAGATAGTACGGTTATTCACAATGTTAAATCCACCATACGCAGCGTTATTCATTTCGCTAACAACAATCGAGCCGTCGGCGTTGACCGATTCAACAACGCCTGCGTGCCCTGGGCTACCCGCTTCTACAAACACAGCACCGGCAGCAGGTGTATTGTTAACCGTAAAACCAGAAGCCATTGCACTATACGCCCATGATCCACCATTACCCCAGAAACTTCCTACAGGACGGCCTATTGCTGCACGTCGTTCATACGCGTACCAGGTACAGTTACCAAAGGCATAGCGGTTACCTACTGACGCTGCGCGCCAACCAGAGTAACTACTTACACTGCCGGTACTTGTGTAGCTGTACACTACAGGGGCAATGTAGCCAGGGCGTTCGGTTTCAGGTAGCTCACCGTTAGGAATGATAATCTTTAATCCAGTGCTTACCCCGTTAATTTCGAGGTCGTTATAGGTGGTAACAAGTGAGGCATCCGCCTTATACTTGTCAGAGATACTTTCAACCGTGTCACCATCAGCAACGGTATACACAATACCGTCCCTAGGAAGAATTTCTAGCGTGTTACCCACTACAAGTGAGTCGGTGGTAAGGTCATTCGCCCATTTGATGGTTTGGGCAGTAATACCAAACTTCGCTGCGACTGAATCAACAGTATCACCGGGCTCAATAGTATAGGTAGTAATGCTTCGTGTGGCATCGGTGGGCTCAACAATGACCGGTTTAGCGATAGTAGCGGTATCAGCTGTCGTGGCGTATTCGCTTTGAATGCGGGTTGATACCGCACGTTCAGCAATATTCGGTGCCACTGCAAGCTCTGTAGCTTCCGCGACTGATGCGGCAATATCTGTAGCCACCACATCATTTACTGCTACCTCATCTTCGTCGGTAGTAGCAACAACTGGGGTCGCCGATGCCGTCACGCTTGCCTCTTGTGGTGTACGATACCCGACCGCAATAACCGCAATAAGAAGCGCGAAAAGACCAGTATATATAGCGACGGTTGACGATTTGATGCGACCCTTTGAAGATCGCTTGGTTTTTGGCTTAGCAGGCACATCCAAAGGACGCGCTACTGTAGCCCCACCCTGGGTAGTATGAATACTACCGCTCGTAATGTGATTACGAATTATCGTTCTCCTGCCGCTCGGATTTCTCTCGAGGGCGTCTACCGTACTAGGTCTTACTTCCCTGCGTTTACAGGGAACGGGATACATGTCGACCAGTGTTTATTTAATATAGTTTTCTGGTATCCGTACGACCGTTATGGTAGGCGCATTACGTCATCATTTCCCCACTCGCAGGTGTTTTCGGCATACACGGCCAGAAGGAACACTAGTAGATATGACACACGTAATGTGCTCCTTTTATTGTACCAACTATGGCTTTTTATGTCAATTTATTTTATAACTATACTAAATTGTCAAATTATCTGACACTTTACCTGGCAATGCTGTACGATGTTCGCCTCGTGTTCTTCAAGCGTGCGGGCAAAGTACGTAACATCGTCATCGCCGCTAAGGAAATAGAGGTACTCGGTATCAGCAGGATGAGCAGTGGCAAGGAGCGCCGCATATCCAGGCGTCGCAATTGGCCCGGGAGGGAGCCCGGGGTACCGACGTGTATTGTACTCTGAATCAAAATTAATATCCCGCTCGACGCCTAATTTATCGGTGATATATTGATACGTTACATCTGACCCAAGCACCATACCGCTGCGATAGCGTGAGTAAAATACCTGGGCGATCTCTTCTTTGTCGTCGCCTCCGGATTCTCGTTGCACGATAGAAGCGAGGGTAATGCCTTCGTACAGGGTAAGCCCTTGCGCCTCAAATGCCGCTACAAGGTTATTCTCCTGTATAACTGCCCAAAATTCCGTGAAAGTACCTGTTAGTATATCTTCAACCGTTGCGTTACTGGGGAACTGATACGTCTCGCCGTACACATACCCCTCGAGGTCGGCGTCTGTGGGGCGACCTTGAAAGAGGGTGTCCGCAAAAGCTGGATACTGCGCAGCAATCCCCCGCGCCACTTCCTCTTCACTATAGCCTGCGCGCAGCAAAACAGAAGTGACATCAAGTTTCTGACTTTCAGGAGTATCAGTCGTGTTCGTAAGGGTTGCTCCAGGGAAGAAAGTTATCGAAAAGGTGTCAACACGACCGTTCACTAAGTGAGTCGTTATCTCCTGGGTTGATTCAGATGGAGATAGGCGGTATGTCCCCGCTTGTAGTGCATTCTGAACACGCTCGAAACGCGTATACCAAAGGAACGCCGTTTGGCTACGAATCACCCCTGACTCCTCAAGTGTCTGTGCAATTTGAGAGGGGGAGCTTCCTGAAACAACCTCTACCACAACAAGCTCCTCGGTGGCATCGGGGTTCACAGGTGCAAGCTGAGCAGTATACCACCAAAAAAGACCAGCGAGTGCAACCACCCCAAGCCCCACAAGGCCGGCGAGTGCTATGATAGTAATTTTTACCCACGAGCGCTTTTTTGGGGGAGGTGACACCCCTGCTGGCGTTTCGAGTATCGGCTCTGCCGGCGGCGAAGGTACCGGAGACTTTTGAGGCGGAACAGTGGGGAGCTGTGAAGAGGGGGGAGTAGTTGGCGGTGTAAGCTTATTCACTGGTCGGCGGCGAAATTCATCCATGATGTGCCTCTAGATAGTCTTGCAAAATAATGCTCGCGGCCTGGGCGTCGATGTCAGCTTTCGAGTAAGGCTTCTTGTGTGCCTCTAGCTGCTGTTCAGCAAGTACACTTGTCAGCGATTCATCCTGATAGACCATGGTCGCTACACTACTCTCGAAGTTCTTCGCAAATGTTTCCACAAACCGCGTCTGAGCAGTCGCCTCACCAAGTTGGTTGCGGGGGTAGCCAACAACAAGCGTATCGGCGTTTTCGTTTGCAATAATAGCCTGAATCGCCTGTACTTCGGTACCGTCAACCTCTACGGTTGTAAAGGGTACGGCAATACGAACAGCCAAATCGGCGATTGCCACCCCTATGCGCCGCTCACCGACGTCTAACCCAACAAGTGTTCGGGTGTTACTCATTTTCTACTTGAAATTCAACCGTTATCTTATCGGGGTTATTTGGTACAGTGCGCACCCAGAAGTACGAGAACTGAACGTCAACCGCAGTAATACCATCTTGGCCTTCAAGGGTTTGCTGCACCTCACCGTATATCTTCCCAGCAGATTCTTCCTTTATTTGGTCTTCGTTAATTTTCGGCCCAACACGCCCTGTTGCGTTCACGGTTGCAAGCATTGTTTCACCATCCAGACGATAGTTGCCAATAGTAGCATCGTCAACACCAGTACTGTAAATTTTCTGGGTAGCGGTATTTATTTTGGCGGTAATAGAGGCCTCCAGATAGGTGTTTAGATCTGACTTAGGAACTGCCTGCATAGTATACGTAGTGGGTATAGTAAGCACAGCCTTACCGTCAGGGGCTTCTTGATCAACCCCAGGGGTCGAAACAGCGTCACCCCGGGTAACGGTAAAGCTACTCGTAATAGCAACCTCACTGCTCGTAAATGCAGCAGCAAGCGCGTCTTTCTCTTGATCAGTTGACTGGCCAAGCAACTCGCCCTTTGCCCGCTCGACGTCTTCGTTGGTTACTACCTTAGCAACTTTTGTGGTTCCACCAGTCATGGCCGAACCGCGCGCGTAAATATCGCCCGATACCCCATTGATTGAGTAGTTCGTTGCGGCAATGTTATACGAATCGCCTGATTCAACAGCGCTTACATTCACCGAACCCGTTCCTGCACCCGCACCGGTGCTACGACACTGCGAAGCCGACCCACTTAAGGCGGATACCGTTACCGACTCGGTGCTTGCGAATGTCTTTCCACCTGACGAGGTAAAGGTTGAGCCAGGTTCTAGCACAAAACTAGGACCGTCACAGTTTGTAATGGTGATGGTACCACTCGCTTTTTCACCAACATTCTTCGTACCTGTCGCGGTAAATTCTACCGTAGCATCTTTCTTCTCTTCTTGGGAAACCGAGCTTACTACCCCTGTTTCGTAATTTGTTGCGGCCGTGCCACCTAATTGTATCGACCCATTTATTGGGACGGGTGTAGTGCTTGCGGTGATAATAATCGTGGCGGCAGGAGCGAACACGAACATCCATATCAGCAAGGCAATAAGAGCAACCCCACCACCAATACCAAAGAAGAGCTTTTT
>MDTC01002836.1_pt1 | contig 14913 bp, 5 predicted proteins | sample 811181 | NCBI WGS metagenome assembly MDTC01 (sample SAMN05326644, study PRJNA326480) | marine metagenome | isolation source: seawater | place: Pacific Ocean: North | collected 2011 | reverse complement strand
ATTTCTTATGACAGCGTTCTTAAAATTATTGGCCATTGTTTACTCCAATTACTATTATATTTATCATCCTAACGCAACCGCCATTGCCGCAGCAAACCCTTGAGTCGATCCAAAGTCTAGATTAGTGTCGCCTGGACTCACAAATTTTATTGAATATGTAGAGGAATCATCTGCATTTGAAAACTGCACAAAGGTTCCACTTGTTGGGTGTATCTTAGTAGTCTGTAAACTAACTAGACTAGTTATATTATCATTCAATAAGAATGACATTGTATCGTCTGCTGTAATGTCTGTAACAATATTGGTTGTTGTGCTACCAGTGTGAACACCAGTACCACCTTGAAGGGTCAGGGTTTCAGCATTCGATGATTGTAAAAACGATTGCTGACCATGACTGTTTATTTGTGCTGAAAGTTGCATCCCAGCGAATATTTCGTTGATGGCTCCTACAACATCATTTGCAGAGGTATTAAGTTGTTTGTTTGTGCCAACATATACATCCCCAATATCTGTTACCAGATTATTGAAATTGACTCTAAATTGTTCTAGGGTATTTGTTGCCTCTGTAGTTCTTTCAGCCATCTACTATTTTTCTAAAAGTTGACGGAGCATCTCTTTCATCTCCGACATTTCTTGTTTAATACTATTTATTTCTTCTTCTTGCTTGTCTAATTGTGTATGTCTTTCTTTTCTTTTCAGAGCCGCAGACATATACGTATTATAAGCATCAACATCCCTATTCGTTATAGCCTTACTATAAGTATCACGAATCAAATGGGGATGATCTTCAACTACTTCATATTCTCGATTTTTCATCATAATGCAAGAGCAATTGCTCGAAAATCCTTAATGTAAGGAACCTCACAAGACTTGGTTCCCCTCATCACTATCTTAATTGAAAATGCAATGAACCCATCTAGACCAGATACCTCATAGGCATATTCTCTAAAATCATATCGACTCTTTGAATCTGATACTGTAGAGTCTGGATTCATCTTAGTCCATGTGAGATCATCAAATTGTGCAGTATCATCTGCTCTCAGAGTTGCAAAGTAAATATCAATAGAGGCCGAGTTGTATCGTACTGCATCAAACAATACTTTCAATGCTGTGGATGCATTTGCAAGTGTGACTTTTCTAGTAATATACACAGCCGCATTTGCATCCCCATCTGGTTCTGTAGATGCCTTGTATGCCTGAGTAAATATGTTGTCAGTACTGGCCAGTTGGGTTTCCGTTTGGTTCGTCTGATCGAATGTAAGTGTAGAAATAGAGTATAAATCTTGACTTCTTTGAATGTTATTGATTCTGTTTTGAATTACTAACATTCCCATTCTTTGTGTGTCAACTACAGGAGACAGATTTTCAGATTCAGTTGCAAGTGTAATTACAGCCTGAAGTGACTTGTCATTGGACATCTCCAAAGATTCATTGATTGTAGATGCAACCATTTTTGGATCTTCAAAATGAATATTTTCATTTGGCGAGACTGTCTTTGCATCTGTAAAAGCAGCAAGATTGAACGATGTTTCAGACCCCCCAACAACCCCAGAGAAAGAACCAGCTCCAGCGGTTGCTGAAGCACTAGTAGCAGATGTAGTTCGTAGAGCGGCTGTTACTGAAGTTCCAGATACCTCCATAGTTTGTAAAACTAATTTACCAGTATCCATGACATAGTTTTCAGTTGCAGTTAAACCAGATCCTCCTGTGACTTTAGGAGTACCATAAGGAGCCGCAGCCTGTGTTCCAAAGTTTCCACTAGGAGCATTTGTGACACCTGTAAGATCAATGACGTAATGATCAATACCTACTTCAGAGAGACTATTTTTAGTAAATGTTCCAAGAGTCGAAAAATCATAATCAACGGCAGCTGAACCATTCCAAATTTTTGCAGTACCACTAAGATTACTCAGCGTTACATTATTGGTAGTTGAAGCGTACATTCCGTGATTAGGATGTTTTATGATAATTTTCTTGGTGCCTGGAATTGTAGTAATAGGTCCAGCAGGCAATGTTGTTGTAGGTAGAGCCTGATTTTGTAGTGTAAGTGTGCCTGGGTTAGTCGTAAAACTTGCCCTACGGACCACAAATTTTAAGTCCTCCATCTGAGATGCAGTCCATGTAGATGCATTCTGAGATTTGAAAAGAACACCAGCATAAGGTTGATCTGAAATAGTACGTGTTCCACCAACCTCAGTGTCTCCCATGTGCGACAACCAAATCATGTAATCTTGCGTATTTGCCATAATCACAAAACAATACTCAATGTCTTGTTGCATATACACTGGAGATGGAAATGTAAATTTAGTAGCAGCCGAAGCATCATCTGAAACTGTTACATTCTCTGGTTCTACTGTAGCCTGTCCAAATGGAAGAATAGTAGTCGTTGGATAACCATTCTTCATGGTACGAATCTGACATTGAACTGGTACAGTTTCAGACTTTGATTGGAAATATACATCAACTGATGTTACGAAAGCTCCTCCCTTTTCGTCAATCAAAATTGACTGTGCTACAGGGTCCCACCATCCAATTTGTCTATCGGATGATCTTGTACTTGTTACTGTTCTTTCTTGATTTAATGTTACCCTGTTTACATTTGCATTTCTTGTTGCAATAATTGTCTCTTGAATATTATCAAGAAGACCCTTTGCGTAATATGTAGCCTCTCCAGATGTTTCGGTATCACCTGAAAGAACTCCGTTTGCGGCATCAGAAGTTAATCTGAGAACTCGTTCTCCAACTTTAAAAGCAGGATTTCCAGATACGTTTGGATCTGGAATAGAAAATTTACCAGATATTTTTCCTGTTGGTCCAGTGATAAGTGGATCACCCATTGCAGGAGTTTTATAAACTGTAGTTCCACTCGTAATAGCAGCGTGATTACCACATTGTAAGAATGCTGTAGATGATTTATTTCCATAAGAAATAACCTCACCATTTACAGTGATTGAACCTGACGTTGGAAAAGATCCAGTTGATGATACTGTTATGGTAGCATTATTCAATGCACTTGAAGCAGTAGTAGCTGTAAAGTAATTTACATAAGGAACATCTGGTGTGATGTATTTTGTTACGTTGATATTATCAAAGAATGCAAACAGTTTTGACTTTGGTTTAAATACCGATCCTGTAAACAGAACATCTCGAGCCCTACAGAAAGGTAAAATGTCTGTACTGACAACCCTATCACCTTTGGACTCATAATCAATTCTCGGAGTAATCTCTGTCCGTACACCAGTTCTGGATTGTTTCTCTGTAGTCGTTGTGACAGTAGTTTCCATAACTCTTCGGAAAGGAACCTGAGCTCGAGCAGTTGCCCAAGAAGTATCCCTCCATTCAGTTATGTTTACATCTTCACCGCTCCAGAATGTCTCCCACTCATTCCAGACAGTATTGATGGCACTACCGCCATTTCTTGCGATAAATGTATCGTAATTACCTTCCTTGTTTATGATAAGGTTAGGCATTCTATTTGTATCTTTCCAGATATCAGATTCAGGATTCAAGGAAAGAGAACCAATCCATGCAATCACATTAAATGGATTTACATTTTCAATACGTGATGCATAAGGTTGATTGATAAACGTAGTTTCAGTATATGGGAGTGTGATTAGATCCCCTGTCTTTTGATATCCTACTGAGGATCTAGCTGAATCTGTAGAAACCGACTCATCCATAGAGATGGCTCGACTCATGTATTCTGGTCTTAGAATACCTTGAGCAAAGTCCATAGAGTTTTTGTAATCTGGATGTAATGCGTTACCTACGTTATGACCTGTAAAATTATCTACAATAAATCCATTCTTGAATCTGTCAAGTCCATCTCCATCCTGCATCTGAAAACTTTCAGTTGACTTTTCTAACATATTCAACTGAGTATAGTATTCCAGATTCTCAACTCTATTGGCTATTCTACCAATATCCTTCATCGTAAATCTACGATTCTTTTTCTTTAGAACACCAATGTCTAGAGGATTGAATGTATATTGTGGTAGTCTAAAATCAGCAATATGCATTGCATCATCAATAGGAGTTGGTTTCTCTGGATTTTCAGCTGCACCACCAAGGACTGTTTTGAAGTTACCTTCTGAGTCCAAATACAATGCACCATTTTGTGGTAAGTAGTAATCAAATGAGGATAAGAACGTGTCATCTGATTTAGGAACATCAGTTAGAGATGCAGTGGTTGATGTAAAATCTCTATATGCAAAGGAAAATGGTGAAATGGATTTTAGTGTGCCTGAGTACGAAACAGTATTTGCAGTAGAATAAGTAGAGAAATCATAATCACCAATTCTAGGTCTGAAATCTACTGCATCTCTAAGATCATATTCACCAGTAGGTGATATTGTATCTGGATCAACTCTCTGAGCTGAATACAATGGAATTTCTGAATAGTCAATATCAGTTACACCTGTTCCAGTTGGATATGAATCTACACTAAAATAATCTCCTGCTCCATGAGTAAAGTATTCATAGACAATTGTGAGTCTACCATCTGGTGGTGATATGCCAGGTTTTCTTGATATTCTACCAAGATCATAGAACGTATCTCTCATTCCATTGTCAATGGTAAAGTTACTCAATATATTACTATCTCCAGCGACAACTGATTTTACCTCTTGTCTAGCAGGAGAACTTTGTGTCGTTACTAATTCATCATCTACTGCAAACTGTACATCTGTGAGATAAGAAATTGTAATCTCGTTGGTAGTGGCTGGCCCACCTCCATCAATCACTCTTGCAATTGCACCAGATCCAGCATCTGTCGTGGTTATTCTTTGGCCAGGTGAAAATAAATCATTAGGACCAACGGCACCACCTAAAACTGGACCATAGGTAATTTTTGGTAGAACGGCATCTGTAGATGCATCAGCACCTTCATAGATGGCTCGAACTTTGAATATATCAGCCTTACCCAAACATATATCTTGATCTTGAAAGTTAGTACCATAAATTCCACCAGTTGCATTCTCTATTTTGAGAGTATTCATTGGTTGCAAAGTTTTCGTCTTTTCTTTTGCAACGGCAATAGCAACTGTAAATGTAACTTTGAGTTTTAATCCAGTAACACCAGTTGGTGCTGTAAGAGTTACACTATTTCTTGATGTTGGAAATGCCAATGTAAATCCAGTACCAGATTCTTCTGGTACTAGTAGTGTTCCTGCTGGATATGTAGCCAAAGCAGTAGACGTTGAATCAGACTGCACTGAGAATTGAAAATCATCTACATTAAAAGATGCAAAAGTTTCTCCATCAGCAAGAGAGATATTTGCAGAATTTGAGGCTCCAAAATCAAGTATAGTCTGCCTTCTCACTGTCAAAGTAGTATCACCCAGATTGTTGAGAGTAGCTGGTTTGAGAGTCTTGATCGCTGGTTTAGGAAGTTTGGATATCATTACCAACTCTTCCTGTTCTTCAAGTTTTGAACGAACTCTTAAAATAGTAGAAGATGTTACAGTTTGAGGAAATGTTTCAATGGTAGTGAGTTCTGTATTTGATGTAATGGTTCTAACTTCCATTCTATGAACCACACCATCATCATCTTGAAGTTCAAATAGATCACCAACTTTAAGGTCTGATGTAAATCCTGTATTAGTTCCCTTTAGTGTCCTACCTACTTGAGTTACGTTGACTGTTCCTTTTAGAGTCTTTACATCTGTAGGAAATACATTTGAGACATAATGTTTTTCATTTGTACCATTGTCAGTGAAAAGAGAATGAGCATCACCCATTGTATAATAAGTAGGTGCTACAGATGAGTCTACTGTAGCTCCTCCTGCCAAATCTCCAGTAATACTACTAGTGATTGTCTCTCCTGTTACAAAAGTACCAGTTGATTGAATTATATGAAATGTTGTGCCATTCGTTAATTTCTTACCTTCACCTGTTCCATCAGTGTTTCCTATTGAAAAGGTCAAATTAGAACCAGTAGCAGTTACATCTTTTGAAATTTCCAAAGCAGTTTTAGATGCAATTCTTACTACGTAAGAACCAGCATCAATACCTGTTCCTGCTACACCCATACCTAACTCAATTCCACCTGTATCAGTCATGGTAATATGTTTTAGTGAGGTAGATGTGCCATCACTAAGACCACTGGAATCATCTGTAGCTCCACCAGTTACATCAAATGTTTTATCTTGAGGTGTAAAATAGACTATACCAGTAGCACCAGAAGTTGTGCCTTTTACCCTGGCTCCGTTTGTCAGAAACTTGGTGGCATCAAATCCTTTATCTGATGCAGGGGCAATTGTAATCTTTGCCAACATCCTGACATCAAAAAGGTAATGTTGAAATCTTGATTGTGCAGGATGATATGCACCATTTATAAATGATGCCCCTAAATTTGTTCCTGTACTATGTTCAAATGCCCTAGTTCGTGCAACACCATAAACTGCATTTGCACCATTAGGATATGTCATTCTACCTTCATCTTGTTTGTAGATGTATACGATAGATTTAGCTGAATGTTCTACGGCAGTGGTTCCTGCATGACCCCTTCCACTTGATGCTATAGTAAATGTACCTGATCCAGTTCCAGAACACAATATAAATTCATTGTCTATGAGAACAACAAATCCACCAGAAACAGGAACTTGAGATGTATCTCTTACTGCAATCGTTGATGTTGCGCCAGATGTTAGTGTGGAAGTAAGATTAGTTCTACCGATTCTATACCTTCTAAGTTGAACTTCTTTGAAAGGACTAAGACCTGTTTGTGAATCAATGTCAGGTGTGTTCTTTGTGTTCTCTACTTGTAAAAAGTTTCCTGCACTAAAGGTAGTTGGATAATTTTGTGTGAATGCAGTTGTTCTAGCCTTATCCAAAGGGACTACAGTTTGACCTATAGTTTCAATTTCAAATCCTTTGACATAGGCCTTGCCTGGAGAAAGTGTAATTGCAACTTTGGAAGAATCACCATCTGTAAAGACCCCATTGTTGAGTCCGTCATCAAAGTGTTCTCTCATGTCTAGGTTAAACCCTCTAACTACATAATCACCTGACTCATCAAATGTTCGTCTTGCAAGAGTTTCTTCCAAGACAGAGTATTCTGTATTTCTTACAGAGGATTGAACTAGACCATTTCTTACTGAAAGGAGTTCAATGAAGTCTGCATCATCAGCAGTACCCAAAGATTTCTTTGTTAATGTAAGAGTATAAGAAAGTCTGTGGGCTCCTTTGGCTGCAAAGTTTGTAGATCCTGTAGCATTGTCCAAAAGAGTGCTATCTTCTTCAGGAGTTGATAGTGACTCCGTTACTTGAAACCCTATTCGATAAGAAGGTGTGTTATTATACTTGTCTAATATGATTGTTTGTGCTGATGTTTGAACAAAAGAACCTCTGATATAGTAAACCCCCTTTTGAACATAAGCCGCAGAACCTACACCAGTAGCACTAGAGGTTGCTGTTTTTGCAATCGTATCATTTATTTGAAATGTTCGAGAATTTCCTCCTGTGGTATAAGAAAAAGCAGTGTCAATCTGCAATTCCTCATCATTATCAAACCGAAACTTAGTCGTTCCTTGATCTGTGCTTGAAGTTCCAGTTGCAGCTGGAGTATCGGAAGATTCAAATTTAACAAAGATTGTCAATGGATCTGAGGTATCACCAGCAGAAGTTCCAACAATCTTTGCAACAACTTTAGAAGTTGCACCTGTGATCTTCTTGCCAATCAAAGAAGTTCTATAATTTTCTACAGTGTGTTCGACATTATTTGAAGTAAAAGTGTCCTGAAGTTTTACATAGGAATAGGTGATATCAAAACCTGCCTGGCCAGGAATGACCATTGCACCTTCTTTGAAGAAGTGTGATCCTAATCTTTCAATTTGATTTTGCAGTATAGACTGCATCTGAGTAAGTTCTCTAGCCTGTACAGAAAACGCAGGACGAAACAATACTCTATGGAAATTTTTATCCTCACTAAAATCATCATAGTAAGGAGAAACATTAAGATCGGTTTTTTGCATATTAGAACTCTACAATCAATTTTATATCTTCGGTTTGGTCACTGGCTCGACTGATTGGTTTTCGATTTTCGATATAGATGACATCACCAGAATCGGGTTGCATTTCAGGATTTGCATATCCAGCAGTAAATGATGTATTATTTAATGCAGAACTGTAAGCAGTATCGGGTGTACCAGTTGCCGTAGATTCAGCTCCTGTAATTTGAGCATTTCCACTAAATGGTTGTTTGTCACCTTTTGCATCAGTTCCTTGATTTGCATAAGGAGTTTGGACATAAAATAATACTTGATTTCCAGCATCATACTCAACAACTATTCCTTGAGGATTCATTGCTGTTACTGTAAAGGGTCCAGTAAAAGTGCCTGATGGAGTAGAACTAGTTCCGATTGTATAGGTGAATGATGTAGTTGACGCTACAGTTATATGATGTGTACCTCTATGGCCCGTAGTTGGATTTGCAGCTGCCACAGAACCAGATGCAGCGGCACTCCAAGAACCTCCAGTAATTGTTACCATCTGACCAGTTTTGTAACCATGTGCAGAAGGAGTTGTTACTGTAATTGTACTACCACTGATTGACATACCTGAAGAAGCAATATTAGTAAAGTCTGCAAGATTCTGAGATATCTTCTCGTCAACTTTAAATGTACCAGAAGTACCATTGGTCAGCTTTATGGCATAAGTTTGTCTCGCAGAAGTACTTGCATAGGCTGAAGATGTTCCATAAGAATTAGGATTACGTACAATACCAACCTGACGAAAATCGTTGACTACACTAAAGTCAAATGTTTCTGTTTGTTGTAACTTTACATCCATCATTACAAAGTTACCACCTAGTTCCTTTGCAGGATTTGAACCATGTCCACCATCTGGACCAATAATAACATCAAAAACTGGAGCATTTGCATCGTTGGTTCCCCACGAAAGAACTGTTGAATTTTGTCTATCCCATTGTTCTTTAATGTCACTAGCATAGATAGTTCCATGTGTATATCCAGAACCTACACCTGTAACCTCTACAGCTCTTCCAGATGCAACTCTAACCTGTCCTCCGTAAGATCCACCAGAACCACCAATAGTGACTGTGCAAAAACCACCTATGCCGTCTCCTCTGATTGGTACATTATAAACTTTAGTATCAGCTGATGGAACAGGAGTCATTGCGCCTGGAGTTGTTACAGTGACAACATTTAATTGACCATCCACCAATGCAGATGATCCTTCAGCAACCGCAGGTGCTGGCTGAAAGTCAGGAGTGAGAAAATTTTGTACATCAGTAGTTGAAAGAGTGTACATATATTTTATCATGTAATTTCCAGCAATAACTGGATTTGCAGCTGTAGTAGTTGGTGTACCTTCCGTAGATCCCCATGCCGTAGGATTAGATAATCCTGCAATATTGTTATCTAAAACTTTATATACTCTATATGCAGAAGTCATGAAATAAAATTTAGAATCAAATAAATTAGTAGCGCCGGAATATGCAGTTTTGGATGAAGAGTAATCTGGTTTGTACATATCATAAATTGTAGATCCCGATATGTCTAAATCTCTTCTGGGAATTGCATGGGATACGCCAGTTGAATCTATTTTCTTTGCGGCCAACATATCATCCCAATGATATGCTTCTGCTTTTCTCTGATCTATTGGTGTAGGTGGAGCCGCATCAGATCCCCCTGTTAAAGTTTCTGGTGTAGTTCCAGAAGAAGCAAATGGGCCTGGTCTACCAATGAACAAATAGTAATTGGTAGGAGCAGCTTCTGAGAATGATTCCTTAAATTGTTCTGCGTTGTGGAATCTGAATTTTGATGTGATTATCGCAGCCATGATTAAATCCTTTACCTTGTTAAATTATTTATAAGAGTTTCCTATGTCCCACTCGTTGCATCGAAAGATGGTGGGGCAGTATTATCTGAAAAATCTGGTGGTGATGTATTATCATCAAAAGAGACATATTCTCCTGTACTAATGTTTACCCCTCTGATATATGAGGGTGGTGGTACGTTCCATAATTTACCAGATTCTTCTGGTATTACATGACCTTCATTATCCTCATACTCTAAAGGAATACCATCCTCTGCAAGAAGATTAAAAGTATCGTTACCATATCCATCCTCATCTACAATTCTACTAGGTCTTACGATTTCATCTATTCTAACATCTGCAAATGATTCTAAAGTCATCTGAGAATTTATTTCATGTTGACCAATTTGAATTGTTGTATAATTCATAGTGGTATCATAAACTCCAGCAGATCCGGCTGTAACATTATCTGTACCTGTCTCTGGTACTTTTCTTCTTATCGAATTAGGATATGCATAATTCAGTAATGTTTGTCTCTGAGGTGTAGTGTCTGAAGTTGCACCTACTGACCACAAATACTTTGTAGCTGTCTTCTTTGTAGCACCCAATCCATATCTGTTTTGTCTTAGACTTGCAAATCCACTGAGAATTTCTACTTGAATTGGAATATCATAATGTGTGCTTAATGTTACATCTCTAGTCGTTTCATCGAATGGAGAAATAACAGCAGCTTTTGCTGTTCCTACAGCAAGGACAGCTGGTGTAGTGGGTGATCCTGAAACTGTGTAGGTGAAAGTATCATCTGTGACCGCTGTTACCTTAAATACCCCACCATATCCAGGCGAGGTGACACCTCTTATTTCTACAGTATCGGCTACATGGAATCCATGTGGACCAGTTGTCTCTACTGTTACAGTGGTCCCATTTCTAGTAATAGTTTCTATGTCACTTATGAGTCCAAGTTCATGTCCTAAATGAGAATTGGCCCTTAGAGTTGAACCATCAGTTTTTGTTCCTAGTTTTCTACGTACAACTGTAGTGAGTGCGGCCTCGATCAGACTTGCAAGTTCTGGTGTAAATGTGGAAATACCTGTAACTGGTATGACCATTTTTGTTTCAACTTGATTAGTAAGACTTACCTCTCCAAAAATTGCAAAACCAGCAGGGTGAACTGCTTTCTTGATCTCACCTCTCCAATCAGCAATAGCGGCACCAACCCTGACAACATAAGAAAAGTCTTGATAGTAAAATGAATCTTGAATCTTCATCAAGGATTCACTAATTTTACCCTTATCATTTTCGTATGCGCCTGTTGTTGTTCCTATTGTTCCTATTGTTGATGTTACAGAAGCTTGAGATGTTCTAGTTACAGTAGCATATCCAACTGTAGATCCTCTTTTCAGCAATTCATTAAGAACAAAATTTCCAGAAGTCATCGATACTGTAAGGAGCTGTCTTGCATTATCCCAAGACACAACTTTACCAGTGGCCAAGCTATTTGCACCCTCAAGAACATCTCCTATTGTAAAAGCAGACGCTTGAGTTAAATCAGCTGGAGAAGAAGCAGATTCATTTCTAGTAACCAGTACCTTTACTGGTAGTGAAAGAGAAGGAGCTGTTGCAAATCCTGTTCCAAACTTTGAAACTTCTACACCTTTTACGGAACCAATTTTTGATTGTGACCAAGGTAGGAACACGGCACCAGTACCATGAGCAGTATATGATGTCGTTTCAACATAAGCATTAGTAGTCGAACCAGTTATAATTTGACCACTTGCAAATGTTCCTGAAACATTTGTGATGGTAATATAACCTGTTCCTTTAGAGGCAATAGTGGCAGATGCTCCACCTGAATTGGTAACTGTTTCTCCTGCAATTAGTTCATTTGCAGATCCAGAAACAGCGCCGGGAATCCATGTAAGTTTTGCAGTGGTTGAAACAACAGAAGGTGGACTTTCATAAGCTGCACCTTTATTTGTCATTAATACGTTGACAACTTCAGTAGCCTCGTCTGCGATGGAAGATCCATAATAACCATAGGTAGTATCATGTGGACCATTTTGTGGTTGTTGAGCTAGATCAGCAAAAGTACCAGATTCAAAAGATATTTGTCCACCAGTATAAGGATCATTCTTTTCGGTTTCTGGTTCAAAGATAATATGATCCACTTCTGTTATAGTATCTCTGTATTCCCCTTGAACAACATTACCACCGACTACTCTATCATAGTCTCCTAGTTCTGGAGCTACAGCACCACCTACATTTGTAATAATGGCAGTTGCACCACTTCCCTCTGTGTTCGTATTATCAAAAAATAAATCTTGTCCTATTGCATAATTGATACCAGCACTATCTGTTATAACCTCATCTAATTCTCCACCACCGACATCGACAATACTAATTTCTGCATCTTTTCCACTTACACTGTTTATACTAATTTCATCTGAAGTGGAATAAAATGAACCACCTTGAGATACTTCAGCTCCACTAATGATGGTCTGAACTGTAGCTGTAATTGCAACATCAGCATTCTTATTATCAATACCAGATATTGAAGCTCCAGTTACAAAAGTACCAACTATGGAATCCAAATTCAATATCAGTTCAAATACAGTTAGTTCACCCTCCTGTAATTGTATAGTACCCTCAACTGTGGCTGTTGCAACTCCAGCACCTATCGTGGCATCTACAGTTTGATTGATAATTTGTCCAACTAAATTTGCAGGATTGTTTGCAGTCCCTATTACACGAATTACAGTATTACTTGTCCATTCTCCTGCTGATATTTTTAGAAGGTTATCGGTAGGATAAAATATTTCTGGGGTTTCTCCAAACAACAATCTAAAGAACAACTCATGACCTCTTCTCGTTCCTTTTGCACGATATAGATCCCTGACAGTCTTTACAAGTTTTCTTTTTGATATATTTGAGGCAAGAGTGTTTGGTACGGCTGTTAGATATGAGTCTCTAAATTGATCAAGAAAACTTTCAAGAGTCTTGTCGATGTTTGCATATTCTAGAAGTTGTTGTATATTCTGTATTGGATTTCCTTGATACTTGGAAATGGTGGCTCTTGCACCACTAACAGAACCAACAACAACCTCACCAACTTGAAGAAATCGATTGTGTTCTACATATAAAATTGTATTTGCATTATCTTCTGCAAGAATAGTTGCTACAGCACCCGATGTTTGACCTGTAACATTTTCACCTTTAAGGAATACTCCAAAGGTTGTATCCTCACCAACAATTTTATCACCATCTTCTAATAATACAAAGTTATCAGTAAGTAGATTTTCAAGTAGAATCCTATCAGAAGCTTGTACATTAGTCAGAGTAATCTTTGCAGCTTCCATAAACTGATAATACAGTTTCAGGAAATCTACAAACGTAGAATGATCTGATTTTATGAACTCAGGAAATCTATCCTCTATGAAAGAGGATATCTTGTTATCTAAAAAAGTGTTAGCCATGTTTTATTAGTAACCGCTAGATGAACTACCTGAAGAAGTTGAACTAGTTGTAGTAGTTGTTGTACCATTTGAAGCTGTAGTAGTGCTAGATGAACTGCTAGTCGTATATACACTACCTACTGAAGCGGTAGAACTCTTAGTTGTGTATCCCACACCCGCTGTCGCTTCTCCAGTTGCGAATACGTCAATTTCAGCTGTGGTTGAACTTCCTACTGTATCAATTTCTACTATTTGATTTCTTACAGGTATTACATCATTGGAATCTGGTTTTAACGTGATATCTAAGTTTCCAGAAGATGCTATAATTCCTGTAATATTCAAAGAGGTTAAAACTATTTTTCCTGTAGTATAATTAATTGTCCCTGCTGATGCATTGGTAACTGTTTTCGTAGTACCACCCAACAGATAAAATGTCCTAATCAATCCATTTCCATCATCATCAATGTATTGAATATTGGTATTTCCAGAAAGATAAAATCCACCCGACTCCACTACAGTTTGAGAATGGTTTGCAGTTGGATGATAAGCAGCATTGTTAAAACTAACAGTATATTTTGTAGCCGCATTCAAAGTTGGAGTGATAGATCTCTTGAGTTTTACTGCGACTGTACTTGACAAAATAGATACATCTGCTTCATCAAGGGCCTTTAAAAGATTGGAGTGTCTAAATACCGAATCAAATTTTTCAAGACTATTGGTATTGAAGTTTGTTATTGCAGTCTCAGCAAGAGCCTGAATGTCTGAATTTGTTTTAGTAGTCAATGTTGAGTTATATCTTACAGTTGTTGTCAGGACCAATTGTAAAATCTCTGGGTCAACGATAACAGGAGTTATAGATGCCACATTGTATTTTTTGAGACTCGTAACAATTGCATTTTTGGTAGTATCTGTTATGGATGATCCAGATTTAGGTCTGATTGAAACATAAACTCTACCATAAATTGGTGGATCATTATCTTCTCCACCCCAAACCTGAACCGACTTTATATTCGTATACACACTTGGAAGTATTGATTTATAATCATCTGGAGTGACAGCTCGACCTTGAGATGCATATTTTAAAGGAGCATTGAATTTGATGGAGTCTACTGTTTCTGCAAGACCTCCACCACCAGCAGATGATATTGTAGTGGCTGTCACACTAGAGTATCCTCCAACTGGAGAAGCGGCAGTAAAAGCATTTGCTCCATCTGCAAGACTTCCATTGGTCACAACATAATCCAATATGACAATATTGCCATCTATGGGTTTGTACCCAATTACTCCATCTCCAAAATAAACTTCAAATCTTCCGTTCTCCACTTCCTGTAAAAAATACACCTTTGAATTTGCATCCAATTCAGTGAAGTCAGTATTCAAAGTATAGGTTTCTGTAGTAGTATCAGTAGACGAGGCCTGAACTCTAACAACTAAGGTTCCAGTGTCAGCTGCAGCTGAAGGTATAATAAATTGTTGTTCTAGATTCTGAGAGTCAACTGTGAATGTGTAATTTATTCGAGTTCCCTCATAAATTTGTATTTCATCAAACTGAAAAACACCAGTATCAGATGTCGCTGTATGATCTGAAATAGTGACAAACTGATAATTGGTATCATTGACTGATGTAGTGAATATTGTACCAGCTGACATTGTAAGAGTTGTTTGGGAAGTTGGTACATTTCTT
>MDTC01220172.1_pt1 | contig 14914 bp, 11 predicted proteins | sample 811181 | NCBI WGS metagenome assembly MDTC01 (sample SAMN05326644, study PRJNA326480) | marine metagenome | isolation source: seawater | place: Pacific Ocean: North | collected 2011 | reverse complement strand
TATCATATTATGAATAAATTAATTAATTTAAATAATTTAGATTACAAGAGGCATATTATTACTCCAATAACACCTTATTTAATTTGTGACCATCATTTTTCGACAGAGATTTATCCTAAAAATAAAAAATATATTGGAGTAAATATTGATGAAATCACTTCAAAGAAAGCAAATGATTTATATTTAAGAAAAAATTATAAAGAAATTAAAAATTTTGACATAATTTTAGTACAAGTTGATTTATTTCATGTATTTGCAAATTCAATATTACCTCTTATCAACAAAAAAATAATAGTAATAACATGCCAATGGGAACTTCCTCAATTAGATAAAGATAATATAACTGATGATTTTTTAATCGATGATAAAATTATATTATGGATTTCTCAGAACCCTATTTATTTCAATCATCATAAATACATGAGTTTTCCTTTTGGATTAGATCACAAAAGAGTAAATGATTATTTTAAATTTATTAAGGAAAATTATTTATTACTAGATTATAAAGAAAATTATTTATATAATTCACCTATGAAGATTCACAAACATTTATCAGATAACCATATTAGAAGAAATCCAATTTTTAAATCCGTTGAAACCCATCTTAATTATAAAGAATATTTACACAATATTTTAAAAAGTAAATTTGTAATTTCTACAAGTGGAGATAGACATGACTGTTACAGACATTATGAAATTATTGGTCTAAATGCAATTCCAGTATCTAATATAAATTTTGTAGAAATATTTCAAGATAATATGATTTATACAGATATTAATACTATGGAAAAGCTTGTTAATGGAAAAGAAATATTTAATTATAAATTAGTTGATAAAGATATTTTAACTGTTGAGTATTGGAAAAATAAAATAAAAGAAAGAAAAAACAAATGCTTGAAATTTAGAGAAGAAAACCAAATTAAAATTCCATTTTCCATAATAGATAATAATAAAATTTGGAAAAAAAATTATTCTAGAAGAATATTGTAAGTATTTGCAAAGTATAATCACATTAACAAGAGCTAAGGCATTTAAAAAATAAATGTAATATCTTATAATGAAAATTATATCAAATTTGTTCTTACTTTATAATTCTTTAGTGGGAATAATTTTTAGTAAATCAAATAGTAAAAGAAATCAATCTGATTGTATCTCTTTTACTATTGGAGAGAATACTGGATGCCAATTTATGTGTGATTATTGTGCTGAAAATTTAGGGACAAATAATTTTTACTTTACAGATTGGATTTGTAAAAATAGGAATGGAATATGCACAGGAACTCCTTCAGCTTTTGAAGAATATACATGTTGTTCTGAAGATTAATTTATTTAACTTGTACCATTTTTTCTAGGTAAGGATTTTATCTATAATTTCATCAATATATTCGAAAGTTTCTACTTTAAAGTTATTATCTATAAGTTTCGAATATTTTTCTTTTATTTCATCTAAATCTTTTTTGTTTTCAAAAGGAACATATACTAATTTAACACCAGCTCTTTTGGCTCCTATTAATTTAAAGTTTAAGCCACCAATTTTTGTTATTCTTCCAGTTAATTCGACTTCACCGGTCATTGCTATTTTATTTTTAATTTTTTTGCCTAATATTCTTGAAATAAAAGCTGATGTAAAAGCACATCCAGCACTTGGACCATCTTTAGGAGTTGAAGTTGAAGGGGCATGAACATGAAATCCATTTTTAAAATTTTTATTTATAAACTGATTAACATCCTTAATATGAGAATACTTATCCAAATTTCTTAAGATATATTGAGTAGCTGCTGTATAAGAGCAATTTACAGACTCTTTCATAACATCACCTTGTTTTCCAGTTAATTTTAGTTCAAATTCATTACTTTGAGAAGAAACATTATTAAATATTTGAATAGGAATTATTCCTCCATTACCACTAGAAGTTGCATATAGTCCATTAATTATACCTACTTCAGGATTAGAATGAATATATGAATTGTCATCTAAAGGCGTTTTTAATATTTTTTTTATCATTGCTTCTGTAAATTGTATTTTTTTTCTATTTTTGATAAAAATTCCTTTTTTGTAAATTTTATCCAAATTAAGATTTAACATAATTTCTTCTATTTTTCTCTTAATTTCTCTAACACCCGCTTCTAAAGTATAATTATCAATAATATATTCTATAATATCATTTGAGACATTAAAATCAATTTCTCCCATTCCTATATTATCTTTTAATTCAGGTAATGTAAAATTTTTAATTATCTCAATTTTATCACTAATTGTGTATGGACTAATATTAATTTCTTTAATTCTATCTAATAGAATAGGGTCTATTAATGATGAATCATTATATGAAAAAATCATAATAACTTTATCTAAAGGAAATTCAACACCTTGAAAAAATCTATCTTGAAATGTTTTATTCATATTTGGATCAGTTAAATGAATTAAAATAGATGTTATTTCATTAACTTGTCCATGTTTACTACAAGCTTTATCCAATTCATCAAAATATAAAATACATCTAGATTTGCCCATTTCAACCATTTTTTTAATTATCATACCAGGTTGTGAACCAGAATAAGTATAACCATGACCATGTAAAATTTCACCATCGTTTTGTCCTCCTAAAGTTATCTGAGCGAAAGGAATATTTAGAGCTTTTGATACACTTTTTGCTAATAATGTTTTTCCTACTCCCGGTGGACCTACAAATCCAAAACTTGTACCCTGACTTGTTGGGTTAGATATCCATTTTCCTATTATTTGTAGTAGCGACTTTTTAGCTTCTTCATGACCATAGGATGAATTTTTTAGTTTATCATCAACAAGTTCAATATATTTTTTTGCTTTATTAGAATCTTTATTAAGATTATTGTAAAAAACATCTTCACTTGAAGAGGGCCATGGATAATTAATTATATTTTTGACAAAAGTTAATTGTTTAAAATATTCATTGTTAAAAGATTTCATTTCTTCTATTTTTTCAATAGTCAAAGATTTAACACTATCAGGAATGGCTTTGTTTGTTACTAATTGTTTAGTATAATCAACATCATCCACATTTACTGATTTAATTTTATTGATCTGTTCTTTTATTGAAGTAGTAGACTTTTTAATTCTAATTTGCAAGTAATAACCCAAGTTATCATAAAATAAATTATATATAGTCTTTGATAAATTCTTTTTTTCTTTTAATAAACCAAGTAAAATACCAGCAATATCAGAATTTTCTTCATCTCCCAACAAAAGTAAAAAAATCATATCAAACATTGTTTTTAGAGAAGAGTCTTTTGATAAAAAATCTTTCATCAAATTTAATACTGTATAATTAATTAGCTCTAAATATTTATTAAAACTATCATTAACATAATTTTTATATTTTTTAATATTCATACTGTAGATATTTCCAATATAATCATACCTTATAAACAATTTTACAAACTTATTATTAACTTCTGATGATTTGCTATCTATTAACTCCATAACTTTATTTTTCTTTTCGTATAAAAATTTAAGATTGATCTGACTTGATTTTAAATTTATATTTACCAAATCATTTTTAAATATTATTCCTACTTTCAATATTGAATCTTTATTTAGTTTTATAAATAAAAATCTTTCTAATTCCAAATGATCATTTTTTTCAAATTTGTTAGGGACTTCAATTGCATATTTAGTTGAACCGAAGTTTATGTTCAAGTCTTTTGATTTTATTATTTTTATATTTACTGAATAAGATAATAAATTAATTTCGTTTAGGAAATTTAAAGTTTCAGTATCTAGTAAAGTAAATTTTACTTCACCAATAAAAACTTTTAATGTATTTATTAGATTACCATATCCATATTTTTCTATAATTTCAAGGATTTTATTTGAATAGTCTTCTAATGGTTTATTATCTATATTAAGTATGTCGATTTTAGAATCTTTAAAACATTCCTCCAAACTAGCTAGTGAATTAAAAATGTTAGAATCACCTTTTAATTCACTTAGTTCAGAAGAATCTGAAGATTCAGAACTTTCAATTTCGTTGTTAATATATTCATTATATTTTGAGTTTATATTTTTACTAATTTCCAAGAGTTGTGATAAAACAACATTTCTTTCTAAAATTTCTATAAAGTTATTTTTATTCAAAAAATTTAAATGTTCTTGGATAACTCTAACCGAATTACAAATCTCAAAATATTTTTTTTGCAAAATAAAAAGCTTCATTTTTTGAATGTTAATATTATTCATAATTATAATACTTGTGAAATTAAAATGATTTTATTTAATATTTTTTGCTCGTTTATATAAAAAAAAATCTATTTATCAAAGCAAATATATAAACATTTAAAAGAATAAGAAACGCACTTAAAAAAAACCTTGTGAGTTTAATTTAAAAATAAAATATTTACATATATTATATATATGCCTGTTCCTAAGAAAACAAGTAAACCTCTTAAAACTCCTTCCAAAAACGAAAAGGAAGTTGTCAAACCTGCTTCAAAAGTTGAACAAAAAGCTGGTGGTAAAACAAAAAGTAAATCTTTAAAAACTCCTGCTAAAAAGCCAGTTGTAACTCCTAAAAAAGTAGAAAAAGAAGAAACTGAAGATAAATCTGTACGTTCATTCAAAGTACAACTTCCAGGTACTGAAAACTTTGTAGGAAGATTCACTGGTTTAACTCCTTACCAAGCTGCTAACAAAGCTCTTTCTAAATATTACAGAGAAACTAAAAAACCTAAACAAGATATTCAATTTAGCATTCGTGAATCTACTAGAGGAAGTAAAAGATCTACTTATACCTACAATGGTGCAAGACTTAAACTTGATGAACCAGTAAAATACACCATCTCTAATGATAAAGGAGAAAACAGAGAAATTATTAAAAAATTCAAAAATAAACTTACTAAAGTAAAGAAAAGTGAACTTGCTCAAGCATAATTAGTTTAATTTTAAAAAGAATCTTTATTGATTTTTTTTAAATTTATTTACATAGATTTAATTATAGCGTACATTGCTGCAGTAATCATAGCAGCTAATCTAGGGTCTTGTCCAGCACCTCCTTGCCATATAAGTACGAAAAGAAGAACGTATCTGAAAAGTTCGTTTTGAGAAACCATCTCAGTGAATGCTTTTGGTGGGGCTGGGAAGCCTCCGAAAGCACCAACAGCAGTAGCCATAGCTAAAACCAATTGATTGGTAGTATACTTCATATATATATATTTAGATATTTTTATATTATTTTTCTATAATATTTTTACAAACATTATTCAAATTTTCAATTTCTAATTTATAATCTATTGAAATATCTTCATCAAGTATTTTTAAATATTTCTTTACTATTTCAGATAAAGTTTGATATGAATTTTCATCTATATTCAGGTTAAAATTTTCAATTTCATCTTTTAGAAATAAACACAATTGCATTAGTTCGTCTCTATCATTTTCTTTAAATAATTCACGTAGATAGTTTATTTTATCATCAAGGTCTATATTATTGTAACCTTTTTCATTTTCTATAAAATAATTTATTTTTTTTAAACCTTCAATTTGGAATTCAGAAATAGTTTTCGAAAAATAGAAGTCAATTTTTGACTTTAGGAAATCTATTTTTTCATTTTTAATTATTTCTTCTATATTATACTCATTTGTATTTTCATCATTTTGATTTTCATTATTAGTAATATTTTCAGAAGAAATAAAAAATTCATCATCTAATTTCTTATCTAATTTAATAAGCTGCTGAATATTACTTTCTCTTAAATTATCTAAATAATCGATCAGTTTTGAATTCATTTCTTTTTTAGTTTCTACTTTTATCAAATTATTATTATTAATATTATTTAAAATATTTTCAATTCTGATTTCAAGTTTATAATATAATTGATTTTTTATTAATTCTTTATTATCTTCTTCTTCAAATTCTTCTGAAATTTTTATTACTTCAGATATATTTTTTTTATCAATATTATTTCTTATTAGAATATCTGTATTTGATCCTGAGTGTTTATCTAAAATAGATACATTTATGATTCCATTAATATCTACTTTAAAAGTAATATTAATAATTGGTTGATTTATCTTTGATATTTTATTAAATTCGAATTCTCCTATTAGGAAATTTTTTGAAGCAATACTACGTTCACCTTGATAAACCTTTACAAGTACATTTTCTTCTCCAGGAGTATCAATTGTATATTTTTGGCTTCTAGTTGCTGGTAATGGTGTATTTTTTGGAATTATTTGAGAAAACGAACCTTCTGCAGTTTCTATACCAAGAGATAATGGTAAATTATCAACTAAAATTATTTCATTGTTTGATAATTCTTTTTGAATTAATGCACCATAATAACATGCTCCTAAAGATACTACTTGTTGCAACATTGGATGAATTAATGGCTCAATATTAAAAATATCTTTTACCAAATCTTTAATTAGAACTAGTTTTGATGAACCTCCTACAAGAATTATTTTTGAAATTGAATGTTTATTTTTTAATAAATCTATTTTTCTTTTTATTCTTTCTATTATTGAATAAGACAATTTTAAAAATTTACTTTTGTCTAAATTATATACTAGATTTGTTGAAGCGTAAAAATTCTCAATAGATATTTGACAAGAGTCAACCCAACATAACTTCTCTTTTGCTTTATTGCATTTGTACCACAACTGAATTAACTTATTTTTACTAATTAATATTTCTTTGTTGCTTTGATTTGTCTTAAATTCTTTAATACAATCTTCATAAATTATATCAGTAAAATTATTTCCACCTAAATCATTAACGCCAACAGAATCTATTGTCTCAAAAAAATTATCATCAATTTCTAAAATAGATAAATCAAAAGTTCCTCCTCCTAGATCAAAAACTAGGATTTTCTCATCTTCAACTTTATTATCAATTCCATAAGCAAAAGCGGCAGCAGTTGGTTCATTAATAATTCTTAAAATATTAAATCCAATATTTTCTGATACTGATAATAAAATTGATCTTTGAGTATCATTAAAATTTGATGGAACTGTTAAAACCATATTAAAATCTGTATTTGGAAAAGCTTTAGTCAACAGTGATTTTAAATGCCTAAAAAATATTAATAAGATCTCAAATTCAGTTACTTCTTTACCTTTATAATGATATGTAAAATTAGTGCCTATTTTTACTTTAAAATTAGATAAAAGTTTTTTATCTTTTTCATCACTATCAACTGGAATATAATTTCCACAATAAATTTTTTCATCAAAATAAATCTTTGTTGGAATAAAATCTTTAATTGAATCTCTAAAAATAATTGGATTTTTTTTAAAATAGCTGATAACAGTATTAGTTGTCCCAAAATCTACTCCAATAGTTAATAAATTTTTTACCATTTATATATGAAAGGTAAAAAATTTTTTGAAAAAACGAGGTTTAATTAACTTTCTTGAAATTTATAATTTTTCTCCATATAAACAAACTTATTAAAGAAATAACAATTGTTCCCAGAACATAATTAGATTTATCATCTTCGACATTATCTAATCTTTTTTCAATTTGCTTAATTTTTAAATTAAAATCATTTTTAGAAATAAACTTTTCCTTTAATATTTTCATTAGACTATCGTCATAACTTGGTTTATTTAAAAATTTTTCATCAGATATATATTTTTTTAAATTTATTTCTATTTTTTTTGAATTCTTTATCGCAAAAATTAACGAATTAATATGAATTAAAAACTGATAGTAAAATTCAAGATCAAGATCTTTTAAATCTGAATAATTAAATTCTTTCTCCAAATCTTCTATTATTTTATAATTATTTTCTTTAAGATTGTATAAATTATCTCTTGCCGTTAGCACTTCTTTTTGAATATTAATATATGAATCAACTCCATTAATTTCTAGTGAACTACTATTAAATTGTAAAATAGATTTATAAACTAAATTACAAACTTTATCAGTTCTTGTAATAAGGAAAGTTATTAATTTTGAATTTTTTAAATTTATTTCTAATTCTATTTCTTTAATTTCATCTAATTTTCTCCAGGTCAAACTATTTGGATTGAAAATTACATCTTTGTACTTTTCCAAAGGAATTTGATATTTTAAATTAGACCTTACTAGTTTAGTAAAATTACTTTTGCTTATTTTGAATAATTTCACATTTGTTTTTATATATTTAATTAATAACTCTGTACTAAGATGTTCATACAAGTCTAAAAATTGAGCAAAATTATTTTTTAAATTATCAACACCTTTTATAATTTCATTAAAATTATTAAATTTTTCAGAATTTAATTGATCTAATTTATTTCTTAAATTTCTTAAATCATCAACAATATCAATATTTAAAATATATCGTAAGGCTTTTAGTTGGGATTCTAATCTTTTTTCATGAATAGAATCAAGTTTTGGACATTTTAGCCTAATTTTTTCAAGTTCCTTTAAATTATTATAAATCTTTTCTCTTTCCTCAATCATGATTTCGTTTCTAGAACTAAATATAGTAACTAACATATCTATTGATTCTAACCAATTACTTAAAAGATCCTCATTAAAATTAAATAATTTAGCCTTTTTCTTTTTATTAATATTAATTATTAAATAATTTAACCAATATAATACTATAAAGTATCTAATTTTTAGAATTTGTATTTGATTAATATCTAATTCATTAAATTTAACTATTTTGAATATATTATTAGGATCTCTTAATAATTTGTTTATAGTTGCTATATTTAACTTTAATTTTGATCTTTCTAAAATTGTTAACCATTTATTTTCTTGATTTTCTAAATTCTGAACAATTGATTTATTATAAGATTGAAAATAACTCCATAAGCAGTTAATATATGAGTTTAAATCTAGTTCATTTGAATACATTTAATATAACATAGATTTAATTATTTGTAAAAAAATTTAGATTAATAAGTTACCAACGAATCAAATTTTTTTTTAAAAAACATAATCATTTCATTAAAATTAGTATTTTCATTTTTTGTTTTTGTAGTATCTAAATTATAAGTTGATAAACTACAATTTATTTTAAAAGGTTGACCATAAAATTTCATAGCGTATAAATTTTCATTCCAATCAGACATCCATTTAATATAGATTGTATTTGACTCATCTTTTTCAAATTTTATCCAATCTGAGTTCATTTTATTCCAAACATACCCGTATCCGGTTCTTAAATGACATATTTTAGGTTTTTCAGTTTCTAATGGTAATTCTACAAATTTTGGTAAAATTTTAGTTTTATTTTCTTTAAAAATTTTGTGATTAGAAATTGCCCAATCTATATTATTTTGACAATAAATCTTATTTAAATAGGATAAACAATTATTATTATTTAGCCAATCATCTCCATCTAAAAAAATAATAATTTCATAATCTAAACAATTTTTATAAACTTTATAGCGATTTAAAGCTGGTAACAATCTTTTATTGTTCCTAATTTTTTTTAAATTAAAAGAAGTTTCCATTGTCTTTAGTGGTATATCAGAAAAATCATCAATTACTGTCATCTTGATAAATTCCTTAGGATAATCTTGATCTTCTATTGATTGAATACATTTGTTTAAAAATGATTGGTGGTTATAACAAGGAGTTATAATATGAAAATTTTTATATTCCATTGATTTAAAAAATAAATATTTATTTAAATTAATTATATGACAAAATTAATAATTTTTGATAAAAAAGAACATGTTATAAATAATGTAAAGTTTATTTTAGATTGGGAATCAAGTGTTGTAACTGAAAAAAAGACATTCTTATATTTAAAAAATAATCAGATAAAATTACCTTTAGATTATATAGCATTTCCGTGGGCATTTCTATTAGATATTTATTGTAATAAATTTAATCTATTTTTTTCAGACTTTTACGATTTTATCAAAAATTTAGGTTTACTAGATTTAATTAAACCAAATAGTAATTATATTACTACGGTTCAATCATATCATTTAGAAAAATTTTTGGATACATTTAATAAGATTGGTATTAAATATATATTTTATCCGCACAGCAAAGAAAGAAAATTTTTAAAAACCTTTTATACATATAATATTATATTAATACCCTATTTAATTTATCCTTCAATCAAAGGTAAAATATTAAATAAATCTATTTTTTATAGTTTTATTGGTAATATTAATTATAACAATAAATATACATCTGATATTAGGAAAAAAATATGCAATATGAAACATAGTGAAAATTGTTACATCAAAGCAATAAATAAATGGCATTTTGATGATAATGTTTATGGTAATCAGTTCAAATTAATAAAATATGATAAGGAAAATTACAAAAAAAATATGAATTTAAGAGAAGAAAACTATAAAACAATTTTAGGAAAATCACTTTTTTCTATTTGCCCTTTAGGAATTGGACCTAACTCAATCAGATTATCAGAATCGCTGATTTTTAATTCAATTCCAGTTTCAATATCTGATGATCTATGGTTTCCATTCTATCTAGATATAGATTGGGAAAAAATTATTATTAAAATGGAAGAGAGTAAAATAGATGAATTATTAACTTTAGAAAACTTATCCTTTCATGAGCCAGATATAATAAATTACCAAAAAAATATCTATGACTTTAGCAATAATTTTTTATCGGAAAATAATTATGGAAATCAAGTAGAAATTTTCTTTAAACCTAAGAATAGTTATGTTTTATTAATTCCATGGTATAATATTACCGATAAACTAAGATACGAAGAGATTCATACTTGTTTAGAAAATAATTTACAAAATAAACTAATAAAAAAAATAATTTTTTTTTATGAATGTGAAGATAAATCTCAAATAAAATATTCTACTTATCAACATGAGAAGATTTCAATCATACCAATTATCACAAATAAAAAGAGAGATGTTAATTTTAATCAAATCATAGATTATTGTAATAAATATCTTATTAATGAAATGTGTATAATTTCTAATAATGATATTTACTTTGATAAAACTTTAGGGAACCTGATAGATTTAGACTTTATTAATAGTAATTATTTTGTATCACTAACAAGAAAAAATTGTGAAGCATATTTAGATAAAAATAATAAGATTTGGAAACCTCATTCTGCATCTCAAGATTCCTGGATTTTTAAATCCCCAATAAAGCCAATGCCATATCATATAAATTTAGGATGGATTCAATGTGATAATATTATATCTCATTGTTATCATAATTTAGGTTATAAAGTTATTAATCCACATTTATCAGTTAATGGGTGGCACTTACATAAATTTAATAATACCTTAAATTTATTAGAAAATTACAATTATGATTACAAATATAAGATGCTAAAAGTTCCATTAAAATCAATTGAAGAAATTAAAGTAGAAAAATATATTAATATTAATTCACAAAATAAATTAAACATGAAAAAATTTGTTAATTTAAAAAAAAATTTTATAAAGAAAACAAATGATATTAAATAATGAAAGTAATTAGTTTTTGTAATAATAAATACCCTGAAAGTTATGGAGGAGTTGCTAGATTTGACTATTGTCTATCATTAATTTTTCCAGATAGAGTTTTTTTTAAAGGTCCTGATGAAATAAATCAATTATTATCTTATTATAAGAAAAATAAGGGAATTATTATTACTGATAATCACTTATCAGCTCAAATCCCAGAACACATTCCACTTATTGTAGTTCATCATGGTGTTGCTCGGACCCATCTTGAAAGAGAAAAAAATTGGGATAAAAAATGGAGAAACTTATGTATTACTGGTCAGGATCTCATGTTTCACTTAAGAAAACCAAAAAATACTCTTTTTGTTAGTCCTACTATTTTTTGTAAAAATGAATTCAGAAAAATTTATGGTAATCAATATGATGAATTTAAAAAAATAGATATTCCGCATGCAAGTGAATTAGATGAATCTAAATTTAAAACTAAATTTAATAAAAAGCCAATAATTATTGGTAATTGGAGCCAAGACCATAAGGGAAAAAACTTAATATTAGATTTAAAAAAGAATCTTCCTGAATTTGAAATCCGTCCTTTACAGATTGACTTTAAAAACAAGTCTATTGAAGAATTTAATCACTTAAAGCAAAAATTATATCTTGAAGCCGATATTTATTTATGTTTATCAATAATAGAAGGTAGTAGTTATTCTGTTTTAGATGCTATGTTAAATAATTTATTAATAGTTTCAACTGATGTTGGAATAATGGAAAATGAAGTTAATAGTAATTCATTTGTTAAACTTTCTTGGAAAAATTTAGATGTAGAAGAAATTTGTAAAAAGATTAGATATATTTGGGAAAATAAAGATAATTTTTTTAACAAGTCAAGATTAGAGTATTTTAAATTAACAGATTTTAAAAAATGGAAAAGTCAATGGGAAGATTTAATAGAAAATTCTAAAAATGAGTATTTAGAATATTGAAATTAGTAGAGTTAGTTATATCGTAATAATAATTAATTAAATCTTTTTTATTAAATTTAGTAGTAATAACATCAAAATCAAGTTCGATATTTTTATAAAAAATAGAAGGTATTTTATTAATTAATATCTTTGTTTTAAATTTAATTATCTCTTCAATAAGATAATTAAGTTTTATAATTAAATTATCATTTTGAATGATAATAATAATTTTTGGATATTTTTCAAATTTATTAATGGGTAAAATAATCTTATTTTTCTCATAAAAAATCTCAATTATTCCAGTGTCATATTCTGGTTTTGATATAATATCTAAATAGTAATCATCTGTATTTATTTTTATATTTCCATCTGTCCATTTAATTAGGTTAATTTCAACTATAATTTTATAATTGTGAATATCTTTTGAATAATACAAATTAGATAGACCATTAAAATCACTTTTGAAATGTTCTACTTGATTAAAATAATATAATTGTCTGGCTTTATAAAATTCTGCAGTTTTATCATTTAAAGTCCAATAATTATTTTCATTTTTATGGTCTAATTGTACTACTCCTAATTTGTTAATTTTTATTAAATTACTTCTATTTATTTTTATATTATGATTTTTACATCTATCTTCAATTTCTCTATCTTCTCGTCCCCAATTGAAAAAATTATTATTATAGCCATTAATTTTTTTAAAAACATTTTTATGAAAACAAAATATACCGCCTAAACAATAACCGTATCCATATAGATGTAATATTTCATTTTTAGTTGGTAAATTAAAATCGATAGTCTCTAAATAAGTATCACAATCATTAATAATGAAAAAATCATAATAATTATTAATACAACTAAATGATATATTTAATAAACATCCTTTATTCCAACTACCAAATTTATCTTGTTGACAAACCCACAAGTCAGCATCTAAATTTTTATCTTTAATGTATTGTGATGTTTTATTAACTGTTAATTCAAGTTGTTTTTCTCTATCTCTATGAGGAATCAGTATTGCAATTGAATTTGTAATATTATATTTTAAATTTAATGACTTAAACAAATTTTCTCTAAATTCAAAATTATCTTCTTGAACTCCTATCCATCGGCAGAATCTATTTTTAAAATAAAATCTTAATATTGCCTCTTCTATATTATTATCATCAAATTGATGTACTTTAGTTTTTAAAGTTATAAATGGACCTATTTGATTTAATGTATTAATTTTAGATCCAGATATTTCATATATATTATCTCTTAATTTAAGACAGTTTTTTGATGTTGGAATTATAAATATTACTTGGACGTCATTAAATTCATTGAATAAATGTAAATATTTTCTCCAATCTATATCATAATAAGTTAATAGGTCGGACATTATTATAGTATTTAAATAAACTATTTATTAAACTCTTTAAAAGTTTTATCTAATTAGTAATAATGAAATTTATTTATCCAGAAAAATGCTCCAAAAAACTAACTAAAATACAAATTAATCAATGGCGTGAAAAAGGATATTTACTAGTTGATAATATTTTAGAGGATAATATTCTTCAGAATGCAATTAAAGAACTAAAAATTATTTATCCTAATTTTGAAGATGAAGAGAAAGTTAATATGATTGCTTCTAAACAAGACTTTGGTTCTAATGGATTATTAGAATTTCCATGCACTTTCGATTCTATTAATCAAGTAACTTTATCACAAAATATGATTAAAGCTGCTCAAGATTTATTAGGAGAAGAAGTAAGATTGTTGCAATCCGATGCATGGTCTAAATATGGTGGAAATAAAACAAATGATTCAAAAAATAACAGAGACCAAAGAATTCATGTTGATTATGCTAATAATACATTAGTCCATCCTTCTAGTTGGGATAATCCAGATGCTGTTGCTATGATAGTTTATTTTGATGATTCTGATATAACAGGTGGTTGTACAGCTGTAGTACCTAAAGAAGGAAAAAATGATATTAATTACAAGTGGCCTCTAGTTAATAATCCAGGAGTAGCTGGATTACCATGGAAAAATGACAAGAATACTATAGAAGAAATATTAAAAGTTAGTCATCCAGAAGTTTATAAATTTAGAAAAGAACTATACAGTAAAGAAAAATTTGCTGCATTCAAACCAGGCACGGTGTTATTTTATAGACATGATATTTGGCATCGTGGGACACCAGTTAATATAGGTCAAGTTCGAAGAGCAATGAACTTGGCATATAGAAGAGAAAGCTGTGATTGGTTAACAACTTGGAATCAAGGTTGGGCAAGAAATATGTATCACGAAACATTTTATTTAGAAAAATTAATTGCTAGATCCAGCGTTATACAAAGGAATATACTAGGTTTCCCTAAACCTGGTCATAGATACTGGAATAAAGAGACATTAGAAGCTGTTGAGAAAAGATATGGTCCTTTAGGATTTGACATTTCCCCCTATCTTTGTTTTTAATTTATGATATTTTAATTTGTATTTAATATACTTATTTTTAAAGTTATAAATATCAATAACTTGTTTCAAAAAATTCTCGAATTTTTCATCAATATCAAACTTTTCAAAATTGTAT
>MDTC01029567.1_pt1 | contig 14914 bp, 14 predicted proteins | sample 811181 | NCBI WGS metagenome assembly MDTC01 (sample SAMN05326644, study PRJNA326480) | marine metagenome | isolation source: seawater | place: Pacific Ocean: North | collected 2011 | reverse complement strand
TCAGATTCTCAGATTCTCAGATTCTCAGATTCTCAGATTCTCAGATTCTCAGATTCTCAGATTCTCAGATTCTCAGATTCTTAGATTCTCAGATTCTCAGATTCTTAGATTCTCAGATTCTTAGATTCTCAGATTCTTAGATTCTTAGATTCTCAGAAAGAGAGTTTTTCTCTCCCCGGTCACTCCTGCAATCTATTTTTCATCATCTCCTCCAGTTGTTTCTCTTCTAATTCGGTCGCATCGCGCCCCATTCCCCACCACGCTCACATAGACCACATGCTTTATTCCACATCTATCCTTCTATCCATCTATCTCTCCCTGCCCGATTAGGCTGTTATGACACAGAGTGAGCTAAGTTGGGAACTGACTAATTTTTGGGGATACGGTCAAGGTTTTAAAGGTATCTTTAGATTTTGAAATTTGTTAGCAGTTGGTTGAGTTAACCAGTTCTGAAATTTGAACCAGTGCTTTTTGTATTGATTCCAAGCTTTCAGTGCCAATGGAGATTCGTATGTAGGAATCACACGACTGTCCATACCCGATACCCGGTACAGCGCAAATATTTTTATCAATTAAAAGTTTTTGGCAAAATTCATCAGAAGATAATGAGCTAGGTTGGATGTTTACAAAAAAGTAAAAAGTTGAATTTCCAGGGCAATATTTAAGATTGATCTGATCCATAAAAGACATAATTTGTTGTCTCTTGCCGAGCAACGCTTCTATTTGTGGCCCTGTTTGCTCAAGTATGAATTCAAAATACTCAACAATATAGTAAAGAAGAATTGTTGGAGGACATGTAATGATGTGTTGATTTACTTTAAGAATTTGGTCAACCACCTCTTCATTCGAAATCACATAACCAATTCTCCAGCCAGAGATCCCAAAATTTTTTGATATGGAATTGAAAACAATGGAATTTTTAAATCCTGGATCAAGAGCTCCAAAAGACAAAAAATGGGAATTTGTATCGACGAACTCACTGTAGGCTTCGTCACTCATCACCCAAAAGTTGTGTTTTTGAGCAAGCTCCAAAATATGATTCAACTCGTCTTTTGAGTAGACGTAACCAGTGGGATTATGTGGATTACAAATGATGATTGCTTTTGTATTCTTATCAATAAACTTTTCCCACTGAGAAACCGGAGTATTGATTGGGATATTATTAGGAGTGCCATTAACAAGTTTGATTTGCTCAGTATAACTTACCCACGCGGGTTCAGGTACAAGAACATTTTCGCCAGGGTTGAGGATTGATTGAAGGGTCATATAGATGGCTGCTTTTGAACCAGCTGTCACTAAGATTTCTTTGTCAGGATTAAAGTTTAAATTGTGTTTATTTGAGAAGAAATTAGCCAATTTTTCCCTTAAAGGTGAAAGACCTCTTGAATGTGAGTAATGGTAAATTTGAGGAAATGGAAGGGTATCGAAAGGTTTTAATGGTATATCAAAATAGGCCTCACCAAGACTTAATACAGTAACGTCTTTTCCTTGTTGTTTTAGTTCATAGACTAAATTGTTGTATTTAATTGAGGTTGCTTGTTCGATTTGTTGAGTTAATTTCGAGAGTTGTTTTTTCATTCAAAACCTTCAAGGTGAATGTTGAAAAAATTTAAAATATTCTTGTAGGCAATATTCTTGGATTTGGATACATCAAGGTTTTTAGAAAAAAAATCAAAGCGTCGCCTCAAGTCCAGTTGACTGATTTCCGGGCTATCAGACCCAACACAAATCTTTTGGTCCATTTTGTTGAAACTGTAAGCTAAGTCTGAGTCGAGAGAACTTCCTTCGTACTTTACAAGTGTAAAAGAGAGATCCAGTAATACATTCTTATAACTCTTTGCGAGTTCAGTAGCTTCTAAAAGATGGGTGGTACAAGAATGAGCTAGCATGATGGGAGCACCTTTTATTTCAAAGAGTAACCTCTGTAAAGTATTCATATTGTTTTTAGAGTCTGAAAGTGTTGACCCTTTGAAATAAGTACAAAGTATCGGCTTAAGATCTCTGTCAGCACATTCACGAACAGATTGAATAACAAGGTCACTATCAACAAGGCACTGAGATAATCTTGGATGAATTTTAATGCCGATATAACCAGCACTTTTGATTGTTTTTAGTTTTTCTATAATGTCTTGAGAGCTTTTTAATTTTTGAAGATCCAATTGGGCCACAGGAAAGATATTCTTAAATTCACTGGCTTTTTTCGCGTAAGCATCAAGGTTAAATTTACCAATTTCAGTAAAACCAACAGCAATACCTCCTAGAATATTATTTTTTGCCATTGACTGGCTTAGCTGTTCGAAGTCATTTGTTGTTATCTCTGGATGATGAGAAAGCCAGGACCCATTAAGTGTAGGGTGTGTGAGTGAATCAAATATGGGAATGGAGGTCATTTTAGCCCCACTAAAGGTTTAAAAAGTCCACTCTCTCTATCGGGCGATTGATCCTTGAACAAGGTCAAAGTGAACTCAAAAGGCATTAGATCATTTCTTAAGATTAGCCTCTTGGTAAGAGAGTAGGAAAAATCGAGAACTTGTTTCGGCGAAGAATGGTAGTTTAATGGTTTTTCATAGTCGACCTGGTCACTAAGAAAATTAAAAGATATACCTGTTGTAGATAATTTAAAGGCTTTCTCCAGAGTGGTAGTAATGAAATCCCAATTGTTCCCAGATTCTAATTTAAAGTTAAAAATTCCAGAGCCAAGAACTAGATCAAAAGAGTCATCAATTTCTGTGGCTAGAAAGTCGCAACACTTGAACTTGTATTTTTCTTCTTTGTGAATATTTTGAGCATCAGTGATTAGAGAGGGTACAAGATCGATGCCTAAATAACTTTTTATACTACCATGTTTTTCCAAGTAGGGTATCAGGTCTCCAAATCCACATCCGATATCAAGCACTGAAATATTTTGAAGGGAAAAGCTGCCTGTCAGGGATTGAAAGCGTGGAATTTGTCTTCCCTTATTCCAGCCAAGAGTTTCGGGAAGGTTTCCATGCGTTTTATGCCTAGCCGTATATCTTTCTTGAACTTTTTTAATGTCGATTTTAGAGAGTTGAAAAGGCATTTTTAATTAGACCTAATCTGTTTGTTTTGACAAATTTGAGTTTTAATATGATCACTGATGATGACTTGAGGGCGTTGAAGACTTTGCTGATAATTTCTCCCCAAGTACTCACCAATTATTCCAAGAATAAGAAGTTGCACGCCATTGCCGAGGAGAAGAGTGACCATTATTGATGTCCAGCCTTCGATTCCATGGTTGTGAAAAATTCTATTATAAATTAAATAAATTCCAGAAAGTAAACCAGCAATCGAGAAAAATATCCCCAAAATACCAGCAATTCGCAATGGAATTATTGAAAAAGAGGAAATTCCGTCCCAGGCTAAATTGAGATTTTTAAGAAAAGTGTATTTGGCTTTCCCCTTAAAGCGAGGCCTTTGTTCAACAATGATATAAGTTTGTGGGAACCCTACCCAAGAACACATTCCTGCAAAAAATGGAATGTTGTCATTCAAATTTTTTAATTCTTCAACAAATCTCCAAGTCATCAATCGCATGGTTCCTTGGTTGGGTGAAATCTCAAATCCTGACAGTCGACTCATTAACAGCCAAAAGATCCGAGAGAATACCTTTTTAAGGAAAAATTCTGATTTTTGCAAAAATCTCACTGAAACACAGTCGAAACCTGATTCAAGCTTTTTTTTAAGTCGAAGAAGATCCAAAGGAAGACTTTGAAGGTCACCATCCATGATCGCTATAAGGGGAGCATTAGATGCACGTAAACCACTCATAATGGCTTTGTGCTGACCAAAGTTTCGCGAAAATCGAACAATCTCAACTAAGTTGGGATTTTTGTCATGACAATGTTTGAGATTTGCAAATGTATCATCTTGACTGCCATCGTCTACAGCAATCCACTGAATTCTTAGACTGCTTTTATCTTCCAATTCGAGGAAGGCTTTGAACAATTCAGAGATGTTTTCGCCTTCATTAAAAAGTGGGGTAACGACGCTTAAGTCGAAATGAAAATTCATCTCTTTGATTGGGGTCAACTTGTTGTACATATCAATATTTTACCATCATTTTTTTTATTACAAACAGGGGTTGCGGCTTTTATCTAGGCTAGGTTCTTCATTGTCGAGCTTCAGTCGGTCCTCAATTTGAGCGAGTCCTTTTTTGGTGAAAAGATTAGGACCATATACAGCTTTTAATTCATTAAAACGAATTCTTAGTTCCTTTTTTCTCCAGTTTGGCATGAATTGGTCAACACTAGATAGAAATACGGAGCGAGCTTTTTTACAGTTTCTATGCTTACACAGTAGATCTACAATAATAAGAGCATCCTCAGCTTTATGAGATTTTGTCTTTAGGAACAGACTTATGGCGAGGTCAGGTAAGCCGATTTTCAATGCTTGATTTAGAACCGACTGACATATTTGCGCAAGAAAGAGACGAGGCGAAAATTATAACAAGGAAGACGATTTTGAAATTCATAAGGAAATTAAAGCAAGGGAAATGAACCTAGACAAGTACCCGAGACTCAAAATCCGGTCCAGATCAAATCTGGCGATCCTGCTCACTTGATGAGTACACGAAAGAATGCTTAGCAACTTTTGTAAAAAGAAAAATCAACTCTCAAGATGTTATTCTAGTCCTTGCTGAACTCTTTTTGCTCAGAGGAATTCCAAAACATATCAGATCTGATAATGGCCCAGAGTTCATTGCTAAAAAGCTTGTGAAGTGGCTCAAAGGACTCGAAGTAGGAGCACTATTTATTCAACCAGGAAGTCCATGGGATTCGTGACTTTTATAAATGATTTTTTTAAATTATAGGGTATGAAACCCATTTTGTTTTCACTTTTTACTTTTTTGGCCCTTGTTGTATATACTTCACTATTTATTTCCACTGGCCTGGAGGTCACCGACACCGGGTTTAATTTATACAATCAAATGGCGATTTGGAAAGGGTGGGCTGAATACAGTTTTGGCATGGTCTGGCTCGCCGATTGGCTCGGAGGTCTCTGGCAGCTCGTCACTCCAATACAGGGCCTATTGGGAGTCTATTGGGGCTGGAGTCTATTAATAGGAGTAACGGCACTGTTATGCTTTTACTTCTTAAATTCTTTCACATCTCCATTGGCAAGTTTACTGCTCACTGTGACTACTGGAGTCACTCTTCTTCCTGGAAGATTGCAATTTATCTATTACGACAATATAGCAGCCTTGATGCTCCTTACTTCTGGCTTTTGTTTGTATAAGTTGTCATACAATAACATTTCTAGAAGAAAATACTGGGTACTCATTGCAACCTACGGAATCACCTGCGGAAGCGTTGTTTTTGTTAAATTTCCAGCCATCTTAGGATTTGTTTTTTTTCCAATAATTCTATTGACGTTTTCGGTACTATTGAAAAACGACAAAAAACAAAGTTTATACACCTGTATCCATCTTTTGCTTTCTTCATTTTTAGTTACGACCTTCATCCTCATTCTTCTGTGGCTACTGGGAGGCATTGATCGGTATTTAGAAAGCCTTTTCAAAGGTCTTGGACTCATTGATGTAGGAGCCATGAAAAAAGACTATCAGCTCTCTCAACTGCTACAGCGCTACTGGTTTCATTACACTTGGCAAATTAAAAATTGTTTTTTTGTCTTAGCTGGTCTCATTGGACTAAAAAGTGTGGAATATTTTTCTTTTAAAATTTCCAGTGTTACTATTCAAAAGTTGATCCAAACGCTATCAGCAGTCGCTTTCTTCTTTCTTATCTATTATTTGATCGAAAATAATGAAAACGACTTCAGGGCCTTAGTGGGTTCACTGGTTCTAACACTCAGTTTTATCATTCTATTACTATACCGATTTTTTACCGCTCACGCACGACTGGCCCTGACCCTCGCTATTTTCATTACTTTTGCGTCTTTTGCTGGAAGCAATATAGGCTTTCTCAATATTTCACACGGCTTGTGGTTTCTGTTGCCATTGTCGTTGCTGTACTATAGCCGAGTTTCACTTAAAAAAGAGTCCAAGTCTGCTTTTCTAGCAATTGCCATTCTTTTCCCTCTCGCCTTTAAGGCCTACTCAATCAGGCTTCAATCTCCGTTTCGGGATTTGTCTACGCGAGAAACATTAATTTCAGAAGTAAACCACCCCAAATTAGTTGGAGTGAAAACCACAGAAAAGCGGGCCCGTTCACTATCAGAACTATTTAACCATCTAGAGGAAAAAACCAAACCTGGAGATTCACTGATTGCCTATAACAGCATACCACTGGTTCATTATGTTACCGAGACTCGACCATTCTTTGGAGATCCTTGGCCGACTCTCCATGGCACCAATGCAATTGAATATTATATAGAAAAAACAAAGAATCAAACTCTTCCACGCTACGCTGTTCGTGCAATAACCAATACCCAATCAACAATCTGGGGAAATGGACAACTTGTGAAGCCCCATGATCCAATCTCCTATAACGCAACTCTGATGCTTGATAAATGGCTCCATAATAATGGCTTTCGTCCCATTTGGAACAACCAGGACTTTGTCATTCTTTCACGTTAAGGTCCACAATGTCCGAAACTGTTTTACAAACATGGTCAACCTCAGAATCTGTTAATTTTGCATAAAATGGTAAACTAATTGTTCGCATCCCAATATCTTCAGCGATAGGAAACTCTCCCCCTTTGAATCCAAATTTTCGCCGATAATAAGAAAGCGTTGGAACAGCACGATAGTTTACCGCCACTCCAATTCCTTGACTTTGTAATTGATTTAAAATTTGATCACGAAACTTAGAGTCGACCCAAATAGTAAATAAGTGATAACCGTGTTTAGAGCTTTCTAAATCAATTGGAAACTCGATGTTTTTTGCTTTAAAATACTTTTGATAGCTTTTGGCAATTTCATATTTTCTCTGCCACACTTTCTCATTCTTCTTAAGCTGTGGCCTTAAAAGTGCTGCTTGGATATCATTCATGTTCGACTTATATCCTAAAAGCTCCATATCCCAGTGACGATAATTATTCTGATAACGATCGGCTGCAGACTTACTCATGCCATGATTACGCAAGATTTTTAAAGTTTCCGCTAAGGCCTTATCATTAGTTGCGATAGCTCCACCTTCGCCCGACGTAATATTCTTTGTTGCATAAAAGCTGAAACAGGCAGCGTCCCCCAATTGGCCCGGTCCAAAACCATCTCGACTGGCCTCTATAGTATGGGCACTATCTTCCAAAATTTTAATATCATGTCGGTCAGAAACCTCCCGCAACTTCTTCATGTCTACCATCTGTCCGTACATGTGAACAGGGATTATCACTTTTGTTTTATTAGTGATTGCCGCCTCCACTTTTCCAATATCAATGTTCCCTGTTTGTGGTTCAACATCAACAAAGACTGGCTTCGCCCCACGATGCAACACCACATTTGCGGTTGTTATAAATGTTTGCGCTGGAACAATGACTTCATCTCCTGGACCAATGCCCCAGGCCGTTAATGTTAAAAATAGAGCATTCGTACAGCTACTCACTCCAATAGTCGACTCAACCCCTAAAAACTCAGAAAATTCATTTTCAAAGGACTGGGTCACTGGTCCAGTGGTTAAAAAAGTGCTTTTTAGTACTTCAGAAACCGATTCAACTTCTTCGACACCGATATTATGTTTAAAAAACTCAACGCGCATAAGATATGCTCTCCATTTAGAATATATAAATATCTAATCATTAACTATTTTAAGTTTAACAAGGGTTTGATCTTTTTGGCTAACCTTTTAGTAAAATGTTTGGCACCTTTTGCATTTAGATGATCAGAATCGAAAAAATAGGAGTCTTGTTCTATGGGAAAACTTTCTGAATTATTAAAATTCATATACGCCACGTTATACTTCGATGAGAACTCCTGCATCCAAAGATTAAAGTCTTCGTATTTTTTTGAAAACTGCAATGCCACTTTATGCTCTGGAACCTGAAAGAAAATTATTTTTATGTCATTCTTAGAGCAAAGATTTAAAATCTCAGCTAAACTATCAACACCGACTCGGTTGACGCTAAAACTTCTTGATGCATAACGAATGTAGTTTTTGTTGAGCTTTCCATATCCTTTAACTTGACCGTGATTAGTAATGGAATACCCTTCGAACGTTTCAAACATTGAGTAGTCCACTTTCGAGTAAAAATGTATTGGGAGTGTCCACTTTCCACCCTTCAGACCACTTAGGTAATTAACAAAACTGCTTCCGTACATAAAAGCCTTACTTTGTAGGGGTACACGACTCAAAATACTAGAAAGTCGATCCTTTTTCTCGATACTCAATGATTGATTTAAGTCTGAAAATTCATCAATTTTGGAAGAACCCAAGGAAATAACATCTATTCCATAGAGGATGAGGCGTGGCGCTTCCTTTAGACTTAGGTAATCTTTCAAGAAATTCTTTTGAATATATATATTCGTTCCCCATCCAAATCCCGCATTGTAACTTTCAAGATTTGTCTCATTAGATAAAACCTGAGTATCAACTCCAAATTGAACATGAGAAGACCCCATGACCAATACTTCAGGGTTAAAGCCCGAGGACAATAGATCAATTCCCATCATTTTTACTTTCTCAGAAGCAATGTCAGCAAACAGATTGACATTTTTTTTACGAAAAATAATGAAGCTATGATCTAAGCCACCCAAAATCAGAAAAAATAAAATAAGTTTTGTAAAAAATTTTTTCATAACCTAAAACTGAAAATAAATAAATTGAGTTTTATCAAAAACACCAAAAATCAAAATAAATAAAACAATGAAGTAGTAACATGCCCAACGAGCTCCCATTTTCAAGTTGTTAAGAAAGCCATCAAGAGACAGATTTTTCTTTTCTAAATTGATTTGAAGACCTATCAAAATGGAAACAGCTAGTAGAGAAATAATGAAATCAGACTGCTCAAATACAGAGGCATACAAAATGTTCCCTAGATCAAAATCAAATATTTTCGATAAAATCTGGATAGCATGTTGCAAATTATCTGCTCTGAAAAATACCCAAGCTAAACAAACCATATGAAAATTGATTAGAATTGCAATCAATGAACTAATTTTTTTTTGTAGCCCTAATTTGCCTAATATGGGCTTGCTAAAAACATACACAAGGTAATAAACCCCATGCAACAGTCCCCAAATAACGAAAGTCCAATTGGCACCATGCCAGAGGCCACTAAGAATAAAAACAACTAGTATGTTGCGAACCCAAAATCGAAGCGAGCAGTGACCACCACCCATTGATAGATAAATATAATCTCTAAACCAAGTGGATAGAGAAATATGCCACCTTCTCCAAAATTCCTGAATATTTTTTGAAAAGTATGGGCGCTTAAAGTTTTCCATCAAATCAATTCCAAACATTCTTGAGACACCAATTGCAATATCTGAATAACCAGAAAAATCACAATATATTTGAAGTGCAAAAAAATAGGTTGCTATCCACAAGGAAACCCCTGAGATCTCGGCACTGTTTCCATAGGCATAATCTACATAAATTGCTAACCTGTCTGCAATGACCACTTTCTTAAAAAAACCGAGCAACATGAGCCTCAAACCACTGACGGTGGTTGTATAACTGAACAGATATGTCTTTTTCAGCTCGTTTATTAAGTGTCCTGATCTTTCAATTGGCCCAGCGACCAACTGGGGAAAATATGAAACATAAAGAGCAAAATACCCGAAGTGAGGTTCCGGCTCTTTTTGCCCTCTATAAACATCAATTGTGTAACTCATTGTTTGAAAAGTGTAAAAAGAAATACCAACTGGGAGAAGAACAGTTTCAAAAAAAAGAGGGACTTCAAAACCAATGATAGCTCCTAAATCAATCAATGACTTATTAAAAAACACCGAGTACTTGAAATAGGACAAAATCCCCAGATTGGTTAAAACACTAAATGACAAGAAAAATTTTCTTGAACGGTCATTCGTTGTTTTGCCTATTTTTAAACCACAAAAATAGTCCACTAGAGTTGATACCAATATCAACCCTAAGTACTCAACCCTCCAAAAACCATAAAAAACATAACTACAGATTAGAAGAAGTGGCATTTTAAGTCTTTGCCCAACTAAAATATAAAGCAAAAGGACTATGATAAAGAAGAAACCAAATTCTAAACTGTTAAAGAGCATGAAGCTGATTTGTCTCCTTTACAAAACGTCACTGCTGATAGTTATGTTACGCCACATATCTTGCGGTCCCCGACATTGCTACATTTTTAATTATTCTGTAACGTTTCTATAGGCTCTCATAATAATCTGTACTGGCTCAACAATAAAGGAGGCTTTTCTGAACAAAATTCTGGTTATTGGAGGTGGTCACTGGCAAGTCCCACTTATTCATTGGATTAAAACTAGAGGCTATGAAGTTGCAGTCGTTGAACCCAATTTGGAGGCTCCTGGTGTAAAACTGGCCCACCAACATTTTCCTATAGACATAACTGATACCAAAAATATTCTTAAAGCTATAGATGGGATGAAATTTGACTTTATCTGGTCAGATCAAACCGACCTCGCGGTTAAAACCTTTACCGAACTCTCTGATCAACATAATCTACCAGGAAACGCACTATCCACTATCCCCCTTTTCACAATTAAATCGGAAATGCGAAAACATTGTCAAAAATTACATATTCCCTCGCCAAAGTGGAAACTGATCTCTCAAGTTTCAGAGCTATCTCAATCTCGTCAAGAATTAAAAGGACCACTTATTCTCAAACCTGTCGACAGTCGATCGAGCCGTGGAATACACAAGATAGAAAATCATCAAGAAATAGCACCAGACATTTTATCGGAATCACTCGCTCACTCTAAACAAGGCCAGTCAATACTCGAAGAGTTTGTCGATGGCCTTGAAGTTACAGTAGAAGGCCTCTGTATCAATAGAAATCATCATTGCCTCGCCTTTTCTACAAAAAAACATTTTCGACTGGGAATCGCCTCAGATTTAGCCTTTCCCGGCTCCCTTTCTGAAGACCAACTGCAGACGATTACGAATTACTTAAGTTTGTATGTTGAGGCCTCAGAGTTAGGCTTTGGGCTGACTCACGCTGAATTTTTAGTGGGAAAATCATCTCAAGAAATTTATCTAGTTGAAATAGCAGCTCGCGGGGGTGGCTCTCTGTGCTCCTCCCTCATCGCTCCTTGGATGAGTGGAATTGATCCCTACCAACATGTTTTTGAATACGCACTATTCGATAGGACATTACCAATTCCCCACTCCCCCAAGAATCGCTTTGCTCACCTTCATTTCTTTGAGTTTCAACCTGGAAAAGTTGTACAAATAAGCGGTATAGATGAAATTAAACAAATGAAAAATATTGCTCATATTCAATTAGACATCGCAAAAGGAGATTTAATAAACCCCGCTTCTGACGATAGAAGCCGCCATGGCTTCGTCATAATTTTGTCTGAAGAAGCTTCTCAAATTGAAGAGACATTAAAAAAGGTAGAAAAGTCCTTAAAAATTACAGTATCTACATGATTTAAAATATTTTTCCATCAATGGATACGTTCCTGAAAGTTTGTTCTACATCCATTAAAAATTCATAGTACTTCGTTGTTTGCCATCGACGGTCTTCAGGATCTAAAGCTCCATAAGATAGGGCTGAAATTATTTCTTGAAACCCTTGTTTTGGGCTCTTCTCGGGCACAAAATCAAATTGTTTTTTTATTTTTTCAAAGGAAACATTATAAGACCTTTTATCGGGATCATCTGGAACTTTTACAATTTCAATATCAGTTAATATCTCTTTAGCCATATTAGCAACTTGGAACACTTGGAAATTGTTTTCACTTGCGCCCACGTTGAGAATGAGTGGGTTCTCAGGAAAATCTTGATTCTCCACTGCTTTTGTAAAAGCTGTAGCAACATCTTCAACATGTACGAGGGGTCTCCACTGCTTCCCTCCACCAAGAATAAATATTTTTCTGTCTCGCCATGCTCTAAACGCCATGATATTTATAATCAAATCAAATCGCATTCTCGGTGCCATACCAAAAAGCGTTGCACAGCGAAGACAAGTTACTTTAAAACTGTCATCAGCCAATCCACCTAAATGAGTTTCAATATCAATTTTCGCTTTTGCATAACTGGAAACTGGTAGCAACTCAGATTCTTCAGATAAAACTTTTCTTCCACCGCTTCCATAAACAGAACAAGAGGAAGAAAATACATATTTTGGCACACCTGCTTTTTTGGCCATGGTCGCAACATTTTCTCCACCTCTTAAGTTAATATTGTAAGTAAGATCAGGTCGAAGATCACAGGACGGATCATTGGATAAACCGGCCAAATCAATTACGGCATCAACCCCTTTAAAGTCTTCCAAATCAAGAGACCTAATATCTTTTTGCTTCAGACGAAAGTTGGGGCGATTGAGAATTTCAGAAGGAATAAGGTCCTGACCAAAGTAGTATCGATCCACACCAATTACGTGGAAATCCAGTTCCAACAACTTTTTTACCAACGGAATTCCTAAATATCCACCGGCCCCTGCAATAAGTACTTTCTCCATCTCAGAAGAATAACATAACTTCCAAGATCCTAGAAAACAAAGTACAATCATAGTCAGCCAATCACTTCTTTAGGCCAAACAATTATGAATAAAAACCAAAAAACTACAAAGATATACTTTTTAATGATTTTGGTCTCTGGAACTCTAGCCCTTCAAATCGCAGCCAACTCCCCTATATACTCTCAAGATATTTTCTGGCATGTGAAGACCGGGGAAGATTTTCTATTTGAAGGTGCCAATCCACTGGTTGATCACTATAGCATTTCCCACCAAGGAAAACCTATTAAACATGCGACAGTGCTATTTGATGCTTTTATAGCCATATTCGTGAAAACCTTTGGACTCAAAAACGGCATCTTACAATCTCGATTTTTCTTTTGGCTGCTACCATTTTGACCTTCCCCCGATAAATCGATCCATTTGAAAATCTAGTCTCTTCGTGTCATAAGCCACAAACAGAAGGGACAAAACATGAAAAGAAAACGTTTTTCAGAAGAGCAAATCATCAAGGCGCTTAAGCGTTTTGAGGCCGGTGAAAAGCCAAAGGAGCTGTGCCGAGAGCTCGGCATCCACGAGAGACTACGTTTTATGGATGGAAGCGAAAATTTGGCGGCATGGAAGTGTCAGAGGCTAAACGCCTTCGCGAGCTTGAGGATGAGAATCGAAAACCTAAAGCGATGGTTGCTGAGCAAGCCTTGGACATCCGATTGCTTAAGGATTTAAACAGCCGAAAGTGGTGAGCCCTGAGGCCAAGAAAGAAGCGGCAAAGGTTTTACAAACCGATTACTTCGTGAGTGAGCGCCGTGCCTGCAGGGTTGTGGATCTTCCAAGGTCCACAAGCCGTCATCAAAAAAAGTCCAATGAGCTGAACGAAAGGGTCAGCAAACGTTTGAAGGAGCTTGCTGACAAGAAGAAGCGTTTTGGATCTCCAAGGCTTCATCAACTTTTATTGAGAGAGGGTTTTGTGATCAATCACAAGAGGACAGAGCGTCTTTATAAACTTGAAGGGCTGTCATTGAGGAGACGAAAAGGTCGAAAGCGCTATCGATCAGAAGCCAGAGCACCCTTAAGTGAAGCAGTTCATCCGAATCAATATTGGTCGATGGATTTTGTGTCTGATCAGTTAGTGAATGGGCAAAGATTTAGAGGTTTAACGATCAAGGATATTTTTACTCGGGAATGCCCATCGATTGAAGTAGCGAGATCGCTTCCATCTGTTCGAGTGGTCGAGGTTCTTGAGAGGCTTAAACTTGAGCGTGGTCTTCCCAAAGCCATTGTTCTTGATAACGGCCCGGAGATGATCAGTCTCGTTCTGGATCAGTGGGCTTATGAAAACAAGGTGAAGCTTCATTTTATTGAACCGGGAAAGCCAACTCAAAACGCATTCATTGAGTCATTTAACGGGACTTTCAGAGATGAGTGTTTGAATATGCATTGGTTCTACACGCTTGATGATGCCAGAGAAAAGATTGAGAGATGGAGAAAAGAATACAACGAAGAGAACCCTCACAGCTCTCTCGGGTATTTAACTCCAAAAGAGTTTGCGGAAAAAGAAGGAATGATGTTAACAGGCTGAGAGACGAAAACTAGATCTTCCAGTGGACGAATAAAGGGGGAAGGTCACCCAGGATTCCTCTTCTTAAACCATCCAGTCTTTCCTATGGAGGCGACCTTCTAAAAACCAGAAAAGGCCGCCAACATGGCCGCCCCATCGACACCAAATCCTCCATGCACTTGGTCCTTCGATCCAGCCAAGCAAAAGGCCCACTCTCCTTTCGCACCAAGAAGAACCAACAATCCATTTCAAGAATCACACAGAAATTTTCAAAAAAATTTGGGATTCAAGTGCTGTCGCTGGCAAATGTGGGAAACCACTTGCACTTTCATATCAAAATTTCAAAAAGAAGAGCCTACATGGCCTTTATTCGGGCGATCACCTCCGCCATTCGCATGGCGGTCGCCGGAAATCCAAGATGGACCCCATCCACCCTCAACAAAAAATTTTGGGACTATCGCCCCTTCTCCAGGGTGGTCCGAAGCCGACAAGCATATTTAAATCTAGAGGATTATATTGCCATCAATAAATTCGAAGGGCTTGGCCTACCAAGAACCCAAGCCCGACTTCTAATCGGCCACATCAATCACCGAAAAAAGATCTTAAAACAGATTCACCCCCAAAATTTCGGAACCATTCCATTGATTTGCTGAATAAGACGAGGTTTGAAAAATCAGGGGCACCGATGTCAAATCGTTCTAATAACAGACCAGCACCCAATCATTGATGGACCAGCTGAGACAGGATGACCAATGACCAATGACCAATGACCAATGACCAATGACCAATGACCAATGACCAATGACCAATGACCAATGACCAATGACC
>MDTC01181065.1_pt1 | contig 14915 bp, 12 predicted proteins | sample 811181 | NCBI WGS metagenome assembly MDTC01 (sample SAMN05326644, study PRJNA326480) | marine metagenome | isolation source: seawater | place: Pacific Ocean: North | collected 2011 | reverse complement strand
TCGAACTAATTGAAGAAAAATTACACAGCAATAAAAGTAGTAATATTTTACTTCTTGGAACACCGACTACTATTAACTCAAATTCATATAAAAACAGATTGATAAAACATGGAATCAGTGAAAGTAAAATTATAAACCAATCATGCCCTTTGCTGGAAAGCGAAATACAAATTAATCCTAAAAGTAATAAAGTAAAGCTGATGATTAATAATTTTCTTAAAGAAGCATTAAGTCAATCAGAATATTTGAGTGATAAAGTAATAACTTCTCTTTGCTGCACCCATTACGGATACAGTGAAGAGATAATAAGAAAATCTGCAGAAGAGATTTTTAATAAAGAAATTGAAATTGTTAATCCGAATACCAAAATGGTAGAAGAAACATTGCAACGCTTAAAACTTATCACAAAAGACTTCTCAAACATTACTTCAGAAGTATTTTCTCAAGTATTATTGAAAGACGAGGAAATAAAATCATTATCTGAAATAATTTATCAAGATTCACCACAAGTATCACAGGCTTTACAAAATTATCTTTTCGAAAAAAATCTCTTCGATTTCACCAGAGTGTAAATTTTTTACACAACATTCTATTAAACCAAACTTCAATACTTTACAAATGAAAATCATTTGATACTTATAAGTTATTGACATTATTTACTTTTTTATCTAAAATCACTTTGAAATTTGCTTTCATCATTATCACACCATAAAAAGGAGACTTTATGAAAAAAGTTATACCTCTATTCATATTCGTTCTAATATTTAATTTGTTCGCTCAAGAAAATAACTGGGAAGTTATTTGGAAAATGGAGCAGTTACCTTTCATGGATCCGCAGCAGCCTTCTGAAATGGCAATAGTAAAAGCTGGCTTAGATACTGATGAAGATGGCTGGGGAGAATTTTTATGTGCCTGGACCGATTCTCCGGAAAATTATGTTGTTATGTATGAAGCCACAGGTGATAATCAATTTGAATTGGTTTGGTGGTTCAAAATTCCAATTGCAATTAATACTTTTATAGGTATAACTGTTGGAGATATTGATAACAGTGGTTTGGTTGAACTAATAATTACTGCGCCGGCTGTTGTTGGAACTGATCCTAATCCGCCAAGATTATGGACTTTTGAATGGAGCGGTAATATTGGTGAAAACAAATACGGCAAATACAATGGCGATGTTGCCGAACCAAGTAGTTCTTGGAATTTCAATGTTGAAGATAATACCGATTTTCGTCCTTACAGTCTGCAAGTAGAAGATATTGATAATGATGGAATGAATGAATTAATTGCCGGAGTAAGACAAAGTGGAAGAGGTAGAGAAGTTATTGTTGCTTCTGTTAACGGTCAATTAACCGGATTTGGTTTTTGGGAAGTTGAATATAATTTTGCACAGACTTTTGGCGGTTCTTTATACAGTGTAACAACTGGTGATCTTGATAATGACAGCAATCAAGAAATTTATGCTTTGATTTGGAACTACTTTACAATGAGGATTTTTGAATATAACGGTACTACTTATGACATCACAACAGAACTAGATGAAATCTACAAAGATCAAAATATTGATTATGGCGCTGTGGATGCCGTTAGAGTTGCCGATGTAAATAATGACGGAGTAAAAGAATTATATATTGCCGGAACAGAACCTCAAAACACTTTATTTATTATTACTGATGTAAACGATGTAACTCAAATTACAGCAGATGATGTAAAAGAGTTGTTAACAATTACTCCAATTAATGTCGGGAAGTTTAGATCAATGCAAGTTGCCGATCCTGATCATGATGGAAATTTATCTTTAATGATTGCTGGTGAAGGAAACGGACAAATTTATGATATCGAATATAAAGGAACCGGTGATCCTGCTAGTGCAGAGAGCTGGGACGTAAACGTAATTTTTGATGTTTGGGAATATGCTGGCTTTTCTCCTACTGCTGATCCTACTTTAACTCCTAGATTTTTCTATGGTCATCCGGCAAGTGATATGGATAAAGACGGAAAGGACGAATATTTATTTGTTAACTACAGCAGTGATTTTTCACTTTATCCCGAAGATGTTTATGTGTGGATGATAGAAATTGACAAAGCTGTTAGCGTTGAAGAAAATGTAACTTTGGCTCCAAATAAATTTGAACTTATGCAGAATTTCCCAAATCCTTTTAACCCGTCAACTAGCATTGAATACTCGGTACAAGGAAATGAATTTGTGAGTTTGAAAGTTTATGATGTATTAGGAAATGAAATTAGTACTTTAGTTAACGAGACAAAATCTGCCGGTACTTATAAAGTAAATTTTGATGCTTCTCAATTAACTAGTGGAATTTATTTGTATAAAATGACTGCCGGTAATTTTACAAAAACTAATAAGATGATGCTTGTTAAGTAGTTAGAAATAGTTTTGACAAATAATTATCAAACAAAAAATCCCACATAAATTATATGTGGGATTTTTATTTTAAAAACCTTTTCCCCATTAACTTAATAACACATTAAAATACTAACCCATTTTTAACTTTGCTCAAATCATCAGGATCGCAAAGCCAGCCGTTTAATACTATTTTTTTTATCTCGTTATTTTTCTTCAGTACAAAATTTGTCGGTTTATTGAGATTAAATTCCAGAGCAGAATCGTTTTGATTTGTTATAAGATTAATCGGCATTCGTAAATCATTTAATTCAGTTTGTTGATTGGTTCTCAAAAAGAGAATTCCCTTTTCATGATATTTTTTCAGATCACTTTCTTTTAAATTGCTGACAGATTTTAATTCTTCATCTGATATTAATCCTAAATCAAATTCAAATCCGGTGCAGTCAAATTCTTCAATTCCATAAAAAACCGATAAATCACCAATATCCATGATGTAACTTTTAAAGAAAGGAATTCGAGAATTTTCTTTATAAACTTCTTCTCTATTGATAGCAATATCAATTAATGCTTTTTCACTTTGGGTTTCATAGGTTACATTTCGCAGAATTAAATCAACCATGAAATTGCCGTTTGTTGGAATCTCAAAGTATTCTGTAATATTTATTTCAGAATAACTATTATTAATTATTTCTGTAAATGAAAATAAAAGCATCATAAAATTAATTTTTCTATAAAAGAATTTATTATAATCATTAATATCTCTTCCGCTTTCTATTAAAATAGTACTAATATTTTTACCAGCTATTAAATCACCAAATGATCTTGGTTCATAATCATCTTTATATCTTGCAATTTTATTTGGGAGATACTTTTCAAAACTTCTGCGCAATTGAGCAACTAATTTTATCGCATTCAATCTTGATGAATCAATCGATTTTTCATAATCATAAACAGGAGCAAGTAAAGAAATTGCTGCCAGTTGATTAGTATTACCAACCGACCATCGAAAATCTTGATCATGAAGATTAAATCCAAATACTGGTTGATACTCTTCAACAAGATTGAGTAATATTTTTGATTCGGGTGATTGTAATCTTTTTGCATCTCTATTTAAATCAATTCCAACTGCATTTTGTCTAGTTATTCTTTCTGCACCATCTGGATTAAGCATCGGTACAAAAATCAATTTCAAATTCTTCTTGATTTGATTTCTAATCTCATTGAATTCATCATCTGCCAGCAGAAAATTAAAAATATCAAATAAAGCCATAGTTGCCGTTGGTTCGTCGCCATGCATTTGACTCCATAATAATACCGTACTTTCTCCTACACCAAACTCAATTGAATAAATTTCTCTATTCTCTATTGACCTTCCCAACAATTTTACAGAAAAATTATTCTGAATTTTTGAATCATTGATTAATTGCTTCACATATGAATGTGTAAATCTTTTTTGAGTTAGAACTGATTCAAAATATTTATCATATTCATTATTTAGTTTTTCTAGAAAGTCTAAAGTCACAATTTCCTCATTAGATTTTGTTTACTATGTCTTCTATAATATTAACTGCATGAAATCTTGAATTTTCAATAAACCACTTACCTGTATCTAAACCGCAGCAAACAACTCCGGCTAAATAAATTCCTTTTATATTGGTTTCAAAAGTAACTTCATCATAAATAGGTTCTTTAGAAAAATCATCTTTTAGTTGAATTCCAATTTTGCTTAAAAAATCAAAATCGGGATGGTAGCCAGTCATTGCAAGAACAAAATCATTTTCTAATTTTAATAATGCGGAAGGAGTTTTGATTAACACATACTTATCATTTATTTCAATAAGTTCAGAATTAAAATATGCTTTAATGGAATTTTCTCTAATCCTGTTTTCTATATCCGGTTTTACCCAGTATTTTACATTATCTTCCAAGCGGTCTTTTCTAATTACCATCGTAACTTCGGATGCACCGTATCTGTAAGTTTCCAACGCAACGTCAACTGCTGAATTTCCACCCCCGATTACTAAAACTTTTTGATCTACGTATGCATGCGGTTCATCATAATAATGTTTTACTTTTGGGAGTTCTTCCCCTTTAATATTAAGTCTATTTACTTTATCATAAAATCCGATTGCAATTATTACCTTCTTAGCAGAATAGATTCCTTTAGATGATTCTACAATAAAGCTTCCCTCTTCTCTCTTTAATGAATTGACTTTTTCATAAGTATGAACATTCAACTTCCATGATTGCTTAACTCTTCTGTAGTATTCTAATGCTTCCGTTCTGTTTGGTTTAACTCCATGTGAAATAAAAGGAACATCTCCAATCTCAAGTCTTTCGGAAGTCGAAAAGAAATTCATATTGGTTGGATAATTAAAAATTGAGTTTACAATTGTTCCCTTTTCTATAATAAGATGCGATAAATTTTTCTTTCTACATTCAATGCCGCAGGCTAATCCAATTGGACCGGCGCCGACAATTATAACATCATAATCCATAATTTACTTTTACCTTACTTTTTAAATAACATAACACCGGAATCATTTTGGTTATTGTTAATCTCCGTTACAAATTTCTCATCCATTTTTATTTCTAATGTCAATGGATCAATATACTGCGCTGTAATTTCAATTTTATTGTCTTCATAAATTCTTAGTTTTACATAGTTATTAACCACTCCATAGAAAGGATGATTAATCATAACTGTTTCTGAAGTAGATAAAAAAGCTTTTTCATTTCTTACTGTTCCTTTGGCAAAATATTCAAAAGTATTTATCCCCATTCCCCCAACAGCATTTGGAGCTTCAGTTTCTTCACCATCAACAATTAATTTTGTTTTTGCATAATAAATAATAACGTTTGTATTATAACCGTTTTCCAAGGTGGTCATTAATTGATCGAAATTTGTAATCTTTTCCGGCTGGCCATTAATAAGAGATGTAAATAAAATAAATGTAAGTAAAAACTTCATAACTGTTTCCTCTTAATAATTTTCATATTTTGCATTGTTAAAATAACAATTAAGCAACTATCATAGAAAACTAAATAGAAGAATAATGAAAACATTCAAATACTCTTTATTTTCAAGACTTATTTATAGATACGCTAATATCCCGGTATCCTTGTTTTTATTGATTCATGTATGGGTATCTATCGCCGGAATTTATCAAAACTGGATTTTTGCTTTTCCGCTATTGCTCAACATAATCGCACTTGTATGGATTAACAAGTTTTATATTAAGAGTTATAATACATTTCCGTTTCATATTGAAATAGATAATGAGAAGATGATCTGCACAGACTTTTTTGATAGAAGAAAAAAAGTAGTTCTCAAACATTCCGATATAACAGAAATAAAAGGGGGAATATTCAGTGGAAACAAAGCCCGACCAATTTATATTTATGATGAAAAGCATAATATCAAATTAGGTTTTCATCATCACCTAAAAGGGTTTAACTCAGTATTAACAACAATACTCAGCAATATAAATCATGATCTTTATTCATCGCTATTGGATAAAGTTAAAGAGTTGGGAGATGACCAGAGAGAAAAGCTGAAACAAAAAATTAATAAACAGAAGAAAAAGAAAAGCCCATCAAAATGACGGGCTTTTTAACTGTCCAGACTAAATTAGTTTTTTGGAGGATATACAGCATCTTGGCATTGTTTAGCAATTTTAAATTTAACAACATTTTTAGCAGGAATTTTAATTTCTGCACCGGTTTGAGGATTGCGTCCTTTTCTTGCTTTTCTTTTGCCAACTGCTAGTTTACCTAAGCCAGGAATGGTGAAACCCTTCTTCGCTTGCTTGTAAGATAATTGAACTAGTTCTTCTAAGAAATCGGTAGCTAATTTTTTTGTAGTACCGAGTTTTGTAGCAAGATGATCAACGATATCACCTTTGGTCATTGATTTAGGTTGTGCTTTTGCCATATACTACCTTCCTTGTTTTGTGAGTGAGTTAGTGAAGTATTTATCTCGAAAATAAATAATTTTATTAATAAAACAAATATCTTTTATATTTTTTTTGAGATTCTCGTAACTATTTTAACCAATATCCATAAGGCTTTCATAAGGATTGTTCTTTTATCCATTTACAAATATAGTTATCTTTGAAAAAAATAATTTGGTTTGATGATGCATCTGCTCAAGGTTTTTCTATTTTTTTTATTTTGTACAAGTGTTTGGGGAAGTAATAATTATTTTTCATTGATAAATTTCAGCGATTCTATTTCCGTTAATGATTCTATTAAAATTGCCGATGCTCTTGCCGTTAATGATTCTCTATTTTTATCCGATTCAATTTCTGTAAATGATTCATTATCAATTCAAGATTCAATTCAAATTGCAGATACATTAAAGCCCTTATTTTATAAGGCATTCACTCATAATGATGTTTATTCGATAACAAAAAATAAAATAGACAGAAAAGATTTAAGATACTCCGGTGATATTTTTAATCATCTTCCTTCAGGCTTTCTTAGAGATCTTGGGACATTAGGACAGCCTTCCGAAATCACTTTTTACGGAATTGGTTTTAATAATTTATCTTTTATTACTAACGGAGTAAATAGGAATAACAGAATTACTAACAGCTTTGATGCCTACTCCTTTCAAACAGAGAATATAGATTCGATTATTGTTTATCCTATTACGCAAGGATTTATTTACAATAACTATAATAATCCGGCAGCAATAGAAGTGATTGAGAAAGATTCGATTTATTCTATTCCTTATTCCAGAATAAAATTTTACCAAGCCCCGGACGGCGAAGGAATGTTTGATGGAAGAGTCAGTCTTTACCTTACAAGAAGAATTAATTTAACATTAGGAACATCTAATCAAAGTATTGATTCAAGATATAATAATTCTGATTTCGGAAGTTGGCTTGCATTCGGCAAACTAAGATATATATTGAACAATAATTTCAATTTTATATTGGATTATTCTTACAGAAAATCTAATACTTATTTATTTGGCGGAGTTAACATCAACGCAATTGCACCTAACGAATTGGAAAATATTTTATATGCTCCTTTACAAGCTCCCGTAAATTATCCAATTAGTGGATTTAGTTCACCATCCCCCAGATACCAAAAACTTACCAACCATAGTTTCAGCGGAAAAATTTTAAGTAATATCATTCCTTTCATTAATTCTGATTTGACATTTTATTACAGCAATAATTTAACTGAATTCAGACAAAATCAATTTACTCAAAATCCCGACTTCCCAAAGATTATAAATAATAATGAATATCAAACATTCGGAGTTAATTTTAACAACTCATTCAACAGTTCTTTAATTGATGCTTCACTCCTTTATAATTTTGAGAGAAATGAAATCAATGCCGATTTGTTCAGAGAGAATTTTTCGTTTTATAATGTTTCATTCGCCGGAATTGCTTCATTAAAATTATTTGAAGATTTTTTTACACCAACCGGTTATTTGAAGAATCTTAATTTTAACGGCACCAACTACTTCGGAGCTGGACTTGATTTTGCAACTAATAAGTTTCTCAATCTAAAATTAAAAACTGGTTTCTCATACTTTGAAAAACCTTATAATATGATTGAACTTGGAATATCGAGATTAACTAGTAACGTAAAGAATAAAAATAATGCTTTCCAAATTGGACTTGAATTCGATTCGGAAATCTTAAAGACAGAGCTAAATTACTTTTACTTAAAACAAGAAAATGCTTCTCTTCCCGCTGTCTATCAATATAGTGATACATTATTGTTAAACGAAGTTAGTGACCTCGCATTGATTAATAAAGAATTAAGCGGATTCAGTTTGACCGGCGAACTAAACTATTGGATAATTAATTTTGAATATAACGGCACTTACTATTTTCAAGGTAATTCTGTAGAGAAATTAAATCCGGATTATTTTGTTTTTGCCGGACTCTATTACAAGGATATATTATTCAACAGAAATTTAAATCTAAAAACCGGTCTGAATTTTTACTTATTTGGTCCAAGATATTTTTACAATTACGATTTTGAAAAATCAATTCCATTTCAAACTATAATTCCAATAGGTACAAATACATTTACAATCAGCAATCAAGCTAAAACAAAAGCCAATCTTAAAGTTGATTTTTTCTTGTCTGCTAGAATTCAAGAATCAGCAGTATTCTTCTTTATATTTGAAAATCTGCTTGATGAAAAATATTTTATTGTACCATATTATCCTGCACCGGCAAGAGGATTAAGATTTGGGGTCTCTTGGGAATTCCTTGATTAATATCCTTACTAATTCTAAATTCTAAGTTAAATTTTATATAAAAAGGTACTTTATACGAAAGTGAGGAAGTGATGCACAAATTTGCTTATTCTATTATAATATTGTTTTTTACAGTTTCATTGTCTGCTCAAGTGGTATGGACAGACCCAGTATTTTTTGGTGATGACGAACCAGTGACTGTTTATTACGATGCAACTGAAGGTACAACACAATTATCATCAACTTTTCCGGTATATTTTCATACGGGAGTTGTAACCAGCAACAGCACCCCATCAAGTATCTGGCAGCATGTTGTTGGTACTTGGGGTTCTTCAAATTCAGATTTTCAGATGCAATTAGTAACCGCAAATACCTGGAAGATTGAAATGTCTTCTGTAAGAGAATTTTATAATGTTCCGAATTCAGAAGAAATTTATCAGCTTGCTTTCGTATTCAGAAACAGTTCGGGAACCCTTGAAGGGAAAGGATATGACGGTGGTGATATATTTGTCGATTTGAAATTAGATAATGAACTAGATGCTATGATTGTTTCACCTGCTCCAAATGGGAAAGTATATAACTTAGGAGAAACAGTTGAAATTTCAGCAGCTTCTTTCATGGCGGAATCTCTAAAAATATTCATTAACGGTGAAGAAAAAACTTCTACAAATGAAAATAATTTAGAATACCAGTATCCAGCTAATTCATCAGGAACAGTTCAGATTATTGCAACTGCTTATTCAGGTGTTAACAATTTCAGCGATACTGTTAATGTTGTTGTTCAAGGTGAAGTACAAATAGAGCCTTTACCTAACGGAGTTGTGCATGGAATTAATTATATTAATTCAACAACAGTTACTCTTGCTCTTTATGCACCTAATAAACAAAATGTCTATGTAATTGGTGACTTTAATGACTGGATTCCCAACCCAAATTATTTTATGAAAAAAACTCCCGATGGAAATATTTGGTGGCTTACAATTAGCGGATTGACTCCCCAGAAAGAATATGCATTTCAATATTTAGTTGACGGAGAAATTAGAATTGGTGATCCATATTCAGAGAAAATTCTTGATCCTTGGAATGACCAATATATTGATGAAGATCTTTATCCAAACTTAATGCCTTATCCGCATGACAAAACCAATCTGCCTGTTTCTGTCCTGCAGACAGATAAACCCGAGTACGAATGGGAAATCGAAAATTTTGAAAAGCCTAAAAAAACAGATCTAGTTATTTATGAATTATTGTTAAGAGATTTTATTGAAGAACATAGTTTTGCCAAAATAATTGATAGTCTTGATTATCTTGAACGACTTGGAATTAATGCCTTACAGTTAATGCCTATAATGGAATTTGAAGGAAACGAAAGCTGGGGTTATAACCCAATGTTTATGCTTGCAGTTGATAAATATTACGGACCGGCAAATGAATTAAAAAGATTGATTGATGAATGTCATAAAAGAGGAATTGCTGTTATTTTGGACATCGTATTGAATCATCAATTTGGTCAATCCCCTTTGGTGAGATTGTACCAGAGCGGAAATAATGTTACTGCTGAAAATCCTTGGTTTAATACTGTTGCTAAACATCCTTTCAATGTTGGTTATGATATGAATCATGAAACCGATGCTACAAAATACTTTGTTGATAGAGTTACAAGTTACTGGGTAGAAGAATTCAAAATTGACGGATATAGATTTGACTTGTCAAAAGGATTTACACAGACTAATTCCGGTTCGAATGTTGGATTGTGGGGACAATATGATGCATCGCGTATTGCCCTCTTAAAAAGAATGGCTGATGTAATCTGGGACATTGATCCATCCAGTTATTTAATACTTGAACACTTTGCAGACAATGATGAAGAGAAAGAATTAGCAAACTACGGATTTATGCTTTGGGGAAATATGAATCATGAATATAACGAAGCATCAATGGGTTATAATTCAAATCTAAACTGGGGTTCTTATAAATCAAGAGGCTGGAATGATCCTCATTTAGTTTCATACATGGAAAGCCATGATGAAGAAAGATTAATGTTCAAGAATATTCAATACGGAAATTCCAGCGGCGATTATAATGTCAAAAATCTTAATACAGCTTTAAACAGGATGAAAACTGCTTCAGCATTTTTCTATACTATTCCGGGACCAAAAATGCTTTGGCAGTTTGGAGAACTGGGATATGATTTTTCTATTAATTATCCTTGTATGACTGACGATTGCAGATTAAGTCCGAAACCAATTAGATGGGATTACTATTCCAACACATCAAGAAAAAACTTATATAAAGTTACTAAATCACTTATAGAAGTTAAAAAGGACTTTGAAGTTTTTGAGACTACCGATTACAGCTTGGATGTATCAAACAGAACTAAGAGAATTCAGTTGAATCATAGTTCTATGAATGTTACGGTAATTGGAAACTTTGACGTTTCTTCGAGAGATATAAATCCAAATTTTCAAACAACAGGTAAATGGTATGATTTCTTCTCCGGTGACAGCTTTAATGTAAGCAATACACAAGATTTAATTAATCTTCAGCCGGGAGAATTTTTTATTTATTCAACAAAAAAACTTCCTACTCCCGAGCCGGGAATATTAACATCTATACATGATTTTAATACTAATGATAACTCAGTTCCAATAGTATTTAACTTAGATCAGAATTATCCTAATCCTTTTAATCCTACAACTAGTATTAAGTACTCGGTACCTAGCAGTGAGCATGTAAGTTTGAAGGTTTTTGATATTCTTGGAAGAGAAATAGCTGTTTTAGTAAATGAGCAGAAATCAGCCGGAATTTATACAATCAATTTTGATGCTTCAGATCTTTCCAGCGGAGTATATTTCTACAGATTAAATTCCGGTAACAATATTCAAATAAAGAAGATGCTTCTTGTTAAATAAGTCTTGTTCACTTCGTCCCGGCAGCTTGGGGACGAAGTGAACTTTTTTATAAACAAATTATTTAATGATTTATGAAGTAATAGATTTATTATGATTAAAGAACACTTTTTACAAATGCTGGAATATGATTTATGGGCTAATAATGAAATTGTTAGCATCTTGAAATCTACAGAATACCCTGAGAAATGTTTAGTTCTTTTAAGCCATATAATTTCTGCCCAAGAAATCTGGTTTGAGCGAATCAAAAAAACAAACTCATATCAAATATTACCTTGGGATGAATATACACTTCCAGAATGCGAAATATTAGTAACCCAATGCAATATGAAATGGACGGATTTAATAAAAAAATTAAAACCCGAAGAGTTTGAAAAAACAATTCAATACAGAAATACAAAAGGGGTTGAATTTACTGATTCACTAAAGGATATTATAACTCATGCTTTGAACCATTCTAATTATCACCGTGCACAGATAAATCAATTACTAAGCATAAATAATTTGAAGCCGGCAGCTATCGATTATATTTTTTATAAACGCCGGTAAGCAAATTCGGATAACACGACTGCAGATGCATTTGCAACATTTAGCGACTCTGCATTACCAAATTTTTTAATTGTTACCTTATCCGGATTTAATTCCAGTAATTTTTCGGAAGGTCCTTGTGATTCATTACAAAAAACTAAAACCGATTTTTTTGAAAAACTAATTTCCTTAATATCAATTCCACGCAGATCAGCACAAAATAATTTATATCCATTTCTTTGCAGCGAAATTAAGTCAGTATAAAAATCATTTGAAGAAAAAACATTAATATGAAATATTGAACCCATAGATGATCTAATCAATTTGGGATTGTAAAGTTCAACTGTATCACAGCTAAGTAAAACTTGATTACAGCCGAACCAATCGCAGTTTCTAATAATCGTTCCTACATTCCCCGGATCTTGAACATTTTCCACAGCAGTTATTAATCCGTTTTTAAAAAGTTGTTGATTATGCTTATTAACCAGAGCAGCTATTCCTTGAGGAGATTTAGAATCGCAAATTTTTTCAATGTCGTTATTTGATACTAGTTCAATTTCAATATTTTTTTGTTTTGCTATTTGAGATATTTCAAAAAATCTATCAACCGAATTTTTCTCAATAAATATTTTATCAGTTTTATAAAAAGATTTTACAGCTTCATAAACAATCTTCTCCCCTTCAATCAAAAATAATTCTGATTCATTCCTATATTTTTTAAAGAGTAATTTGGAAATATATTTTAATTCGTTTTTAGTCATAATTTTTAAATAATTTTTCACAAATATATTGATTAGAAAGAGAAAATATTATAAATTTCTTGTCTTGATTTGCTGGCATAGCTCAATTGGTAGAGCAGCTGACTTGTAATCAGCAGGTTGCGGGTTCGAGTCCCATTGCCAGCTCACTAAAAAGCCCGATTTTCTTCTGAAATCGGGCTTTTTTTATGCCCTTAAAATCTGCCGAAAAAACTATGACACTTTTTATAACACTTTTTATTTATACTATGGATTGGGCAAATACTTTTTGAGGGTATTGTTTATTTTCTCAAGATTTTTTTCTTTTAATTCTAAAAACTCTTCTCTGGCTTTTGAAAAGTCATTTTTTTTCTGTTCATCATGAATTGCTAATCTTGTAAATTTGATAGTTGTTTCATTAAAAAAGATTTCGAAATCATTATTCAATTCAGAATATAATTCTATTGAGAAAAATTTTATTGGGGATTTAATTTGATTTGTAAACTTTTCTTGAATGTGATATAAACTAGAAATCTTATCTTGGATGCTTGTCCTGGTATCGATATTTGGAGATATTACTATTTCAATTGTTTCATTAAATAATTCATGAACCTTTGAAAACATAGCAAAAATATTACCGATCTCATTTAAGACTAGAGTTTCATAAAGCTTAAAGCTAGAATTATAAATCCTATCTTCCGCTCTTCTTTTTTTGAATAAAAAAAAGTTAATCAAAATTCCCAAAAGAAGATTGGAGAAAACAATAGCAATGTTTATTAAAGTAAAAATTTTGGAAGAATCTGGAGAATCGATTATATAAATATCATGCATTTATTATTTCCTCAGGAGGAGAACTGCTCAGAGCAGCATCAACAAATTTTTCTTCAACCAAATTACTGATGTGCTCATTATTTCTAAATAAATATTTCTTTAAAAAATGTTCTTTACCTAATTCTTGAACTCTAGTTTCTAAAAAACCCAGAAAAAATGATTTATTCATAGTCAGAATATAACTTGGAATATCTATGTAAATTATATCTTTTTCCTTTTCTAAGTCCCTTAAAAGAATACTTTTTTTCTTCAAAAGGTCTAAAAGTTTCTCTCCATTTGGTCTACCAACCAACGCAGTATATTTATTGTCAAAATAATCAGATATTTTTATTACTATTTCTTTCATTGTCTTACTTTATTGAGTCCAAATATTTTTCATTTATTGTAAATTTTCCACTAATTATTGTTCCTGGAAATGATTCTTCCAATGATATAACTTTATCAGAGTCTTGTTCACCTAATAATTTATTGAATTTGTTAAAAACAATTCTTCTTCTTTTTTCATTTGCACCAATCTGAACATAATGTATTGGGTATGAAAAATCAATGAATAATTTAGATTTACCGGAAATAAAGGACACCTTTGAAGTGTCTTTAACACCAATTCCTTCAATAAACTGTAGGAAGTCCATTAAACCTTGTCCACGTGTGGAAGCTTTGCCAGTTTTTTGATCTGTTCTTTTTGAACTTATGCCATCTTGAAGCGCCATTATATTCCAAAATGGTTCCTCTGATACTTTCTTAAATTTTTCCAATTGCCTTTGAAAAAAATTTTTATTGTTTGCAACCAAGGTTTGTACTTCAGTGATTGCAGTAGCAGTTGTATATTTTGACTCTTTTAAGCTTTGATAAAACGATTTCCCGTAATTTATTATTGCAAAACTGCATTCATGATCTGATTTATCGTAACATCCTAATGTTACCCAGTCAACTCTATCTGCACTGGCATGTTCCTCAGCATTTCCTATTATTTCCGAAATAGCCCCTATTAAGTTCAAATATGTTACATTACTCATTTGATAATTGTTGTGCCTTAAACATTTATTAAAATAATCAGCTAAACCAGAAGCAGCTTGACTTAATAAATGAGTTTCGACACTATTACCATAAAACTTATGAGTCTCATATTTATCTAAGTAGTCTTTATCAAAAAAATTGCTGCCAAATTGATCAGGATTAATGTTTAATAATTTTAGCAATCCAAAAGACAGTAGAAAATTATTAACATTTCTATTTGTATGAGAAACTTCTCCGGAACTGACTATTCTATATTTAAGTTTAGCCCATTTTTCTTTATACTTTCTAATTTTTTC
>MDTC01230068.1_pt1 | contig 14918 bp, 9 predicted proteins | sample 811181 | NCBI WGS metagenome assembly MDTC01 (sample SAMN05326644, study PRJNA326480) | marine metagenome | isolation source: seawater | place: Pacific Ocean: North | collected 2011 | reverse complement strand
CTCCCAAAACCGGGAACTCATGGTGTGCATCTAAGGCTGGTAGCGCACACGATGAGGCGGTGTTGCAGGCGACCACCATCGCGTCGACTACGGCGCCATCACACAGTAAAGCGCTCGCCGCTTGCAGTGCGTAGCGAGTTACGGTCTCAGCGCTTTTGGTCCCGTAGGGCAACCTCGCAGTATCGCCTAAATACCGAACATGTGCACCAGGTAGACGGTCAACGACGGCTTTGGCGACCGTCAGCCCGCCAACGCCAGAATCAAAAATAGCAACCCGCGGCATCTTCATGGCTGTAGGCTCTCAGGCTGGGGCGAAGGCGGCAAGACCCAACAGATTGGTGTACTCTCTGAGGCGATGAACTCGTCCCTGTTTCGGTCGATAAGCCTCGGTGTCATGAGCCTCACCCTGTGTTGGCTGGGGCCTACTGAACCTGTCCATGCGTATCAGTGGATCACCACCGCTGCGACCGATAAACCTGTGCACTGGCGGATCGAGTCTCGGCTGCGATGGTCGGGCTCTGCAGAGATTGTCGCGTCGGCGGAGTTGGCGACGAAGCCTTGGCATGAGGCACTGTGCCCCAAGGAGCTTTGGCCCCCCAAACCAGAGACTAAGGCGTCCATGATGGAGCATGGAGAAGTTCTCCTCGAGCAGAGTGACTGGCCCTTTGGACAAGGCGTCATCGCCTTGACCGAGTTGGCTCATAACGCTGGATCCGGGGAGATCTCAAGCTTTCGCGTGCGAATCAACGCTCAAGGACATACCTTCTGTGAACAAGCGTGCGCAGGCGCTCAAGTTCATCTATCGTCAGCGCTAGCTCATGAATGGGGACATGTGCTGGGGCTTGACCACAGCGAGTTCTCGGAGGCGATGATGGCTGCGTCAACAGACCCGACGACCACTCGGTTGACCTTGGCGCAAGACGACCTCCAAGGGCTCTGTGATCTCTATGCTGAAGTGGCCTCGCAGCAGGCTCCAGCAAATCAAGGCCCCGGTTGCGTGGCTGCTCGGACACGCAACCAAAGCGATTCTCCTTGGGTGTTGCTCATCGCGATAATGGTTGCTCTCGGACTGGCTCGACGTCGAGCGTTTGCGGGGCTGTGTATCGTCTTCGCGATCGGGCTGAGCTCGCCGACGGTACATGCCTATCAGATCGTTTCGACACCTAGTGGAGCGAAAACACGTTGGTACCTTCCAGTCGTTGAGTATGACATTGAGATCGGAGGTTTGGCCGCGCAGAACATCACAGATGAGCAGATTGAAGATGAAGTCAAACAAGCTTTTGCCCAGTGGGCCTCTGTTGAGTGCGGACTCTGCCACGATCCAAAGGGGCTGTCGTGTGCGCCTGTAGCCTGTCAGCAGCACGCCTTGGGGATGTCATTTGTCTTCCGAGGCTTCTCTGCACCGAGACCAGCCATTGGCTGCGCGGATGGCTCAACGCCGAGTCCCGACAACCCCAATTGCGTTGCAGTGTCCAACGGAGTGCAAATCGGTTTTGTCGAGCAGGAGTGGACTTTTGGCTCTTCAGTCATCGCTGTCACGGCGGTGTTGGCTAATGAACTCAGCGGACAAATCACAGATGGAGACATCTTACTGAACACCCAAGACAAGACTTTTTGCGTGCAAGATCAGGGCTGTGAGTTTGGTCAATACGATCTCGGCAACACCTTGACTCACGAGGCAGGTCACTTGTTGGGGCTCGATCACAGTACCGTCGGCATCTCGACCATGTTTGGAGGCGCGCCAGCCGGTGAAGTGCTCAAAAGGGATCTGCATCCCGATGACATCGAAGGCGTCTGTCAGAACTATCGCATTGCCTGGACTCAGCAGGGCTGTCCACCAGCCGAGGGCGGTGGGTGTTCAGCTGGCACAAGGCACTCGACTACCATGACCTTTGGCTTGCTCTTGGGCTGTGCGTTGATCGTCTGGCGTCGTCGACTCATGCAGGGAGCCGTGATACAAGCCGATCATGCGCATAGACGTGATTAATGGTCCGAATCTAAACCTTCTCGGGACTCGAGAGACCGAACTCTATGGCTCGACGTCTCTGGATTCAATTGAGTCGCACCTTGGCTCTTTGGCCGAGCGCCTAGGTGGCGTCGATGTCTCCATTGAGATGAGTTTTTTTCAGAGCAATCACGAGGGAGCGTTGATCGACCGGATCCAAGAGAAAACTCAGGCGGGCGTAGACGCTTTCATCCTGAACCCGGGTGGTTATACTCACACCAGTGTAGCGCTTCGAGACGCGGTTATTGGGAGCGATGCGATGTTCATCGAACTTCATCTGACGAATATTTACGCGCGCGAGGATTTTCGACAGCGGTCATTGATCGCAGACGTCGTCGATGGGCACGTCACAGGACTTGGCCCAATTGGTTACGAACTTGCCTTACGGGCCGCGGTCGCGGTCCAGGGACGACAATAAGGGTCATTTTCGACCCACCAACAGACACTCACGCCGTTCTTTGGCGCCGTGCAACACATCATGATTTGGGAGCAACATGTACGATACAACCAACTTCCGTAAGGGCCTCAAGATCGAGATGGACGGTAACCTTTGGCAGATCGTTGAGTTTCAGCACGTCAAGCCAGGGAAAGGGGGGGCTTTTGTTCGGACCCGCATCAAAAATATGCTGACCGCTCAGGTCATCGACCGGACATTTCGCTCTGGCGATAAGGTCGGAGCACCCGATTGCGAAGAGGTTGATGCGACCTTCTTGTATTACGACGGCGATTTTCACTTCATGAACACAGAGAGCTACGACTCTTTCGCGATTCCTGAAGATGTCATTGGTACCGATCGAAACTTTTTGGTCGAGCAGACTCAGGTCCAAGTCCTCATGTACAACCAGCGTCCGGTAGCGATTGAGCTGCCGAATTTCATCGTCGCGGACATTACTGAATGTCTACCTGCGGTCGCTGGAAATACAGCTACCGGAGCAACCAAGCCGGTGACCGTCGTGACTGGCTACGAACTTCAGGTTCCGCTGTACATCAAAGAAGATGATCGCTTGAAAATCGACACGCGCGACGGCTCTTTTGTGGAACGCTTTAAAGATTAAGTCTCCGAGCGACCGGACGATGTCCTGTCTGCGATAGAGCATGTCTATGATGACGAGGTGATGGAGTTGGCTAATCCGCCCGCAAAATCGGGGCCCAATGTATCTCCGCAGCGGCGCGGGCGTTCCGCTCGTAAGCGCGCCTTTTCGACCACCATGGCGACGATTCGTCAGGATCCCCATGACGTCAATGCGCGCCTTGAGATGGTGCAGTTGCTTCAAGAAGACGAGCGTGTTGGTGAGTCTGTCGAAGAGTTGATGCGTGTCGCGGCTGTCTACATCAAGAGAAATATCCCCGTGAAAGCCGTGGCTGTGCTTCGGCAGGCGGTTCGCATTCAGCCAGATAGACCTGAGTTGCGGATGGCTTATGGTGAAGTGTTCTCTAAACTCGAGATGATCGAGGACGCTGCTCGCGAATATCGCCACGCCTATCACCTCTATAAACAAGCCGATAATCTCACAGCCATGCTCGACGCCTTGAGCGGTCTGACGCGCTTAGACCCCGGGAACCTTGAGGCCAACTTACTGCTCGCAGAAGCCCTCAGCCGCGCAGGCCGTAGCGAGCAGGCTGCTCGGGTGTTTCGCGAGCTTGCCGACTATCTTCAGCGACTCAAGGCTTTCGATGACTGGGAAAAAGTCGCTGAACGAGCAGTCTTTCATTCACCAGAAGATGTCGCTTTAGCCCATGATCTAGCTCTTCGTTACGTTCGCACCAATCGTCATGAGATGGCACTTTCGAAGCTCTTGCTTTGTTTGGAGTTAGAGCCCAATGACGTAGAACTCCATGAGTTGATCGTCGATACCTTTGAGCGTCTTGGTCAATACGACCGTGCAGCCGCTGTCATGCGTCAATTGGTTGAGCGTTATCGGGCGGCGGGTCTGTCTGAAGAAGAGCAATCCGCCCTTGAGCGGTTGTACCTACTGGCCCCAGATGAGCGGGACGCGAAAGAAGCCATGGGGGCCCTGCACCCTGCTGTCGAGCCTGAGACAGTGATTGAATTGACCGACGACGCTCTGTTACCCGAGGGGGCAGGCTTTGCTTCTTTGGAAATCGATGATGTGATCGATGACCTGATCGACGAACAAGATCTAATTCCCGAAGATGCGCACGATGAGCAGCCAGTCGAGCTTTTCGAGCCAGATCGACTACCAGAGGACTCTGTGCTCACCGAGCACGATGATGGGGCTCCAATCATGACCGAGATGATGGACGTGTCGACCATGAGAGCAGCTAACCCACTGCCTCGCCCCCATCGCCCTCTATCGAAGACAGCCATCAAGGCAGCACAGCCGCCACCAGAGTATCCGCACGAAATCGAATTCGCGGCGAGCGACGAGCCCACTTTGTACGACGACAATTTGATGGACCAACTCCGCGCTCTCGATGGAGGCAAGATGCCTCCATCCAAAAGCAACAACCATCGGGCATCCTCTTCGCTCGCCAAGGCTTTGAGTTCTCAACGTCCCTCTCAGCGTTTGCCGCGTCCAAGGCTGACTCGCCACAAAGGAGTTCAAGACGCCGGTCATCAGGCACGAAGCGTCAACAGCGACCTTCAGACCCTCGATTTTTTCATCGAGCGAGGGTTTTACGACTCAGCGGTGGCGTTGATCGGTGAATTAGAGAAGCGTTATCCAGATAGCGAAGAGGTTCGCCAGCGCCGACAGCGCGTCGCGTCTATGGGCCACTAAAGGACGCCAAAGAGCTGATCGACGAGTGTTTGCATGTCTGAGGGCATTGGCGCCTCAAATCGCATCGGCTCTCCACTAATCGGGTGAACAAACCCAAGCGTCTTGGCGTGAAGCGCCTGACGTCCCATACGCCGCAAGGCGGCGATCTCTGGGCGGGTCTTCGGTGTCTTCGGGTGGTTGCGAACGCCTCCGTAGAGTACATCACCAACAATCGGGTGGCCTCGCTCTGCAAGGTGCATTCGAATCTGGTGCGTTCGCCCAGTCTCTAACGTACATCGTATACGACTACACAGGTTCGACCGATCGATGACCTCGACGTGCGTGATCGCCTTGCGTCCCTCGGCGACACGCCCACTGAAACGTTTTCGGTCTTTCGGATGACGACCATGGAGAGTCTCGATCGTCAGCTCGTCTTGTCGCATTCGGCCCAGACAGACCGCTTCATAACATCGCTCGATATCGTGTGTGGCGAATCGTCGTTGTAGCTCGAACATGACCTCAGCGGACTTGCTGACGACCAAGAGTCCAGAGGTGTCTTTGTCGATTCGGTGGACAAGACCGGGTCGAGTCTCATCTCCCGACAGATTCGCCAGTTGAGGGACGTGGTGGAGCAAGGCGTTGATTAAGGTCCCAGAGGGATGCCCAGGAGCTGGGTGAACCACCATGCCAGCGGCTTTGTTGACCACCAATAGCGCGTCGTCTTCGTAGAGCACGTCGATATCGATCGCTTCAGGCGAACTCGACGGCGCTTGCCTGGCTTGAATCTCAACGGTAACGGACGTGTTGATTTTGACCCGAAAGCTTGCCTTGATTTTGGCCTTTGGGTCGTCGAGTTCCACAAAGCCCTGACTGAGATGCCAGGCCGCGCGTGCACGGGATAAACTGGGAAAGGCCTGACTCAAAAACGCGTCCAGACGCATTCCCGCTTGCTCCGCAGAGACGGTCGCAGATGCTGTACGACAGGGGGGCGATTCGCTCAGAGCAGCCTCACTTTGGCGATCTGCTCTTCGAGGCCCTTTTGGTATTTTGAGTCGATGGTCGATCGCAGTTTTTCCAAGCCCCAGATGAGACGATCCCGCTGACGCCAATCGATTCGAATCGCAACTTTGGCTTCGTGTAGCGCTAATTTCCATTGACCAAACTCAGAGAGGGCCACGGAGTATGCGCGTTTGACATCACCGCGCCGCTCTTTTCCCTGCTGAGCGGCTTTGTATAGCCACTTGATCGCCTCTCTTGGCTGTCCGCCGTCTCGCTGCTTATGGTACTTTTTTACCAGAGCTGTAATTTGTTCGTCATCGTCGCGATTAGCTCTGGCGATTCGTTGTTTGACGACCTCGGCGGCGCCCTTTTCAATGCCGCGCATTAGACGGTCAATTTTAGTCTGTTCACTCGCTTTCGTTGTGCTTTTTCGAAGTGACTCGAGCCCGGTGAGTAGCGCGTCAGCTTGCTTTTTATCCAAGGCCAGCGTCACACCACACTCGTGAGTAGCTTGGCTCCATTTACCGTTGTTCGCCAAAGCCAATGCATATTTGCGTTTCAGGTCAGCTCGGCTTTGTTTGGCAAGGGCGGCTGCTTGTGCGAAGGCCCCTTCAGCTCGTTTCCAATCTTTGGCGCGAACCCAGGTGTCGCCGACTTTTTCCCAGCCTTTGAGGCGTGCTTTTTGGACTCGCCTGGCGTCTCGTTGTCGTCGTTGGGTGTAGTTGCGCATCCGCGTCGACAAGCGCAAGGCCTTGATGGCCTGAACTTGGTGAGTCTGAATGCGACCTAGAGTTGGATAATCTTTGAGGGCTCGAAAGGCTTTTTCAGCGTTGCGCAAAAAACCGATATTGCTGCTGTGGACCTCGATAAAGGGCTTGAGCAAGGCAGCGGTTTCTTTGAATTTACGGGCTTGAAGCCATTGTCTCGCACGAATGTTCAGGGCGTACGCTTCGTCGGGTTTGAGTTGCAGCGCCATGTCTAAGGCGTGGTTCATCACCTCTTTTTTTCCAGCTTTACGGGCGAACATAGACAGATTGACCCAGGCGTTCAGTAGATTTGGGTACAGGTTCAAGCTTCGCTGAATCGAGGCCACCGATTTATTCGCGTCGCCTAACTTGTTGTAGCAGAGCGCTTCGATGAAGTGATTTTGAAAATCGTCAGGATTGATCTCGATGGCTTGTTGGATCGCTTTGAGCGCGCTGGATTGATTGCCTTTGCGGTTGTTGCTGCGCGCTTTGCTGAAGCCAACCTCGGCGATGCGCAATCGGCTGTTTTCATAGCGAGTAAAGAGTGCGGCGCCAATGGCGCAGGCGACCAAGGTAGCGACCATCGCCGAGCTTGGTTTGGCAGCAGGGGCAAAAACCGGCGCCTTGTCGGCCTCAACTGGGCTTGTCAGTTCCGTGGCGTACACATAAGCCGCCCCAATTACACCGAGGTGGATGAAGAACAAAAAGGTTGGTGCCGGCAGTTGAAAGGGAAAGCTCAACAGCGCATCACCGCAGATCGCGACGATTCCCGCCAGCGACGTCACCGATGCGTAGGCCATCCATGCGATCCCCTCATCCTCGACGCCTATATCGCTACGTTGGATCGCGGCGGTTCTCCATGACATCCAAACTAACGCCGCCAGCAAGGCCAAAAAGCTCACAAAACCTTGAGTCCCAAACTCACTCCAGATCTGTAAAAAGTCGTTGTGAGCTCGGGTCGGTTGCTTGCCAATCGAAAAATGGTCATTGGCTTGTCGCTGCGTGACATATTGAGGAAAGAGCACTCGCCAATTGCCAGCGCCACCACCGATCGGGTTGCCTTTGATAGCCGCCCAAGTCGATTTCCACATCATGACTCGCATCGACCAATGGGGCTGGTCGAAATCGGTGACTGTAGAGACCAACTCTGTGATGCTCTGCCGTCGTTTTTCGTCGCCTTTGCCCTGGTCGTATTGAGCCTTAAATCCGCGATCGATGAGCGCATTGCTCGAAAGAATCAGTACCAGCGCGCCAGTGGCCAACATCGCCAGGCCGATAGAGAGCGTTGAGCGTCGTTGTTCAGAGTTTTTGTTCTTCGAGGCAGCGAAGCGCCCCGCCACAAACCAGATACCTCCCGCGACAATCAGCCCTAAGAAGGCCCCTCCCCATGCCGAACGAGTCACGCTTAAGCGGAGGTAGTAGAGCAGCAGCCACAACAGTAAGCTGCCAACGACACCAGCTGCGATCGCCAACTCCGATTTTTTTCGAGACCACCATCGCAGTGACATCGCGATCAGAATGTACGCCGCAGGCATGACGCTCACGATGAGTTGGGCCGCCATGTTGCGGTTACCAAAGGTCGAGCCCGGTTTGTTGATCCCGACCCAATATCGAGCCTCAGCCGGCAGGAGTCCGCGGATGTTGTGATGCTGAGCGATACCGAAGAGCGCGACCTGGGCGCCTCCGATCAACATTCCGCCGACGACGTAGAGCAAGTGGCGTGGTTTGCGGACTGTCGACATCAAACCCACGCCGAGGATCACGGCAGCGCCCCATCGATAGGCATCCATCTTCGCAAAGATCGACAGCACGCCGCCGGTCTCTTTGGGCGCAACTCCTACGCCGATCCCGAAAGCAGCGATCAAACCCACTAGAGGCCAGGTCAACGGGGTCCTCGGCAAGCGCAGCTTGCGTCCCATGAGAGCCATGACACCGATGGCCAAGAGCAGCCACGTTGCGGCGTCGGTCATAAAAAGTAGTTTGGGTAGTTGATAGAGGTCGCGAACCTTTGGCGTCACCAACGTTGGCAAAATAGCGCAGGCAATACCGACGATCAGCGGCGGCAGTTCGTCGATGAGGCTATCTTGCTCTTTGATTGGTTGGCGGATTCGGCGCGAGGGCTTGACTGGCGCTTGGCTCGAATCTGCAGAGACCGCATTGGGACTCTTAGCCGGGCTAGAAGGAGCCTGATTGGCTTGGTCTTCAGCGAGCTGTGCAGCTCTTTGTCGTTTTCGTTGTTTTTTCGATATGCGCGCCACTAGTGACTCCTTCGACTCTCAAGGTCGCGGATCATAGCATCATAGCAGCGGGAGGACAGGGCTCTAGGTAGAACATTTTTATTGGGCGAGATACCCTATACGACGACCTTAAAATGACCCGCATGGTGTTTTTTTCCGAGCTTCGTGACTGTTTTTAGGGCGACGATCAAGGTCGCGTCGTCTGATTTGCAGATTCCGCAGCTGTCGTTTGGCGACAAGTAGGGGTCATCGGCGAAATACATCTGAGTCACCACAGCTGGTCCATTGGCAGGTGTGAATCGAAAATGCAGGTGACGAGGCCGGTAGCCGCCAGCGTCCAAATAGGCGCCAGGTAAAATCGTTTCGATGCTGAAATATCCGCTGCAATCACTTTTGAGAGTCGCTCTCAAGGGAGTGGGGGCACTCAGATTGCGATATTCGCCTTTGGTATCGGCGTGCCAAACCTCGATCTTCATGCCCCCGACCGCTGAGCTGCAGCTGTCATTGAAGATTCGCCCGCTAAGAGTCAACCGCTCTCCAGGTTCACTGGAGTCAGTCAGAACGACAGTGTTTGGTGCATTCGGTTCATAGTAGGGGCCTTCGACATCGGCTCCGGTTTTCGGGCATTGATCTGGAGGCGCACCCGGGCCCTTTTCGTCCGGTTGTGTTGAGCAAGGCTTCGAGCTCGTGTCTTGAGCCAAGCTGTCTGCTGCGATGTCTTTGTCGCTCCCGCTGTCTCCACTGGCTGTGTCGGCCATTACGCTGTCCACGTTCATGGAGTCGCTGCTCGACGTGTCCGCTACAGCGCCGTCGACATTGGCCGCATCTTGGCCTGCATCGGCATTGGAGTCTGCTGGGTTGTCCTGTGGAGCTTTGGTTTGGCTACAACTTGTTGCGAGCGCAATCATGGCGAGACGTTCGAGCGCCTCTCGCCTGTTGAGCATATCTTTCATTACAATTCCCGGGCCTTCATGGTTTGGGGATTCGCAATCGCGTTGAGACCATCGCCGCCCCGCTCAGAGCGAAAAGGCTGCTCGCCGGATGCCAGGCCATTGGCCCGAGACGCATCACTCCTCCCCATAAGTCACGATAGACGGCATCTTGGGAAAAGGCGACAGCCATCAAGAGCACGAGCACCAACGAACTGGGAATCGGGGTGCCTTCAAAGTAAGGCACTTTACCTGTTTGCTCATCAGCCATGTCTTTGGCTGTGACGTTAAATCGCGCGAGTCTGGCGATTCCACAACAAACAAAACCAATCAAGATCAAGACGTCCCATCCACCTCTTGCGCCTAAGGTGTAGGCCAACGTCGCCGGGGCCACTCCAAAAGAGATGATGTCAGCGAGGCTGTCTAAATCCGCTCCGAGACGAGAACTCCTGCGGAGCTTCCGGGCGACCCATCCGTCCAAGGCGTCGCACACGAAGGCGACGGGCAGTAGTACGAAGCCTGCCCAAAGCCAACTACGTTCACCCTCAGCTAGAAATTGTAGGCACAAAAACAAGGTTGCAGTCCCACATGCAGCGTTGGCTAGGGTGAAGAGATCGGCGACCTCAAACTCGCGCAACATGGAAAATCTACGTGGCGAGCCGGAGTACTGACTACTCACGACTTGCCTTGGGTTTGCTTTGCTGACGCAGCGACCATCTGAGCGAGCTGCTCTCGGTAAGGATGCCGCGCCACCCCTTGCTCCGTAATGATCGCTGAGACCAACTCAGCTGGAGTCACATCAAAAGCCGGATTGGTGACGTCAATGTCTATGGGGGCGACTTGTAAGGGAGTGAGCAATTCAGCGGGAGCCCAGCCGCCGATATGGGTAACTTCGCGTTCTGTCCGCTCTTCAATGGGAATTTCCGCTCCACTTGCACAATCGAGATCAATGGTCGATGTGGGAGCGGCCACATACATGGGGATACCGTGGTGTTTGCACAACACTGCCACTGCATAGGTGCCGATTTTGTTGGCCACGTCTCCGTTGGCGGCGATTCGGTCCGACCCAACGATGGCTGCTTGGATTTTTCCCTGTTGCATCAGCCATCCAGCCATATTGTCTGTGATTAAGGTCGCCGGGATGTTGTCTTGTCGACATTCCCATGCTGTTAATCGAGAGCCTTGTAGATAGGGGCGGGTTTCATCGACCCAGACGTGGATCTCTTTGCCTGTTGCAACGGCTGCTCGCAACACACCGAGCGCTGTGCCGATCCCTCCCGTTGCGAGAGCGCCTGTATTGCAGTGATGTAAAACGCCCCCTCCTTGAGGTAACAAGGGGGCACCGTGCAGTCCCATGGCCTGACAGGCGGCCTGGTCTTCAGCGTGAATTAGCTGAGCTTCCACAAAGATTTCAGACGCAGTTGCTCCGGAGCTCACCAAGCCTTCAATGCGGTCAATTGCCCAGAATAGATTGACCGCAGTCGGCCGCGTCGATGCGAAGCGCTCCCGCCAAGACGGCCATACAGATCGGAGAGGTTGTCCCGCTTGTTCACTCAGGTCCATCGCTTGGGCGAGACCATAGGCGGCTGTTACGCCGATAGCCGGAGCGCCCCGGACGATCATATCCGTGATCGCTTGAGCGACCTGTTCTGGGTCGGTCAAGTGTAGCCACACCTCTTGGGCTGGCAGCAGACGTTGATCAATGAGACCAATACTTAGCCGACCCTCTGGGCCCTGTGTACATGTGACCGCTTTAATCTGGGTTTCGATGCTCATCGAGCGCTCCTTTTAGCGGACGGTTAGCCGGGTCAAAGTGACGCGATTGTCGCGATGAACGTGGATTCCAGGACCTTTGCCACCTTTGAGGATTAAGCGCTTTTCATTGAGTGGATTGTACAGACCGAAGATAACGTCATGCTGCCCAGCATTGGTGCCCAATGGGACTTCCTGGATGACCGGAACACGCACGATGTCGCCCTTGAGCCAGTGATTGGTTTGGAAACAGCCCGTGCAACGTTTTTCCTCACGCTTGGTCTTCGGATGAATTGCCAGCGGCCACAGATCGCGGTGCAGAGGATGCGGGTGCATAAAGATCATGTAGCTCGAGGCGAGGCCGCGCCGGACTTCAAAGTACAGGTCCAACTCATACTTTTGCGATCGACGCACCGTAGGCCGTTTCATTTGGTAGCCAACCAAAAAGACCTTGTCGTCAAAGTTAACTTCAACAGCAGTGACCCCTTTGAGGGACTTGAATTGCTTCTTGTTGAGTACGTGCTTGCGAAACCAGGAGTCATCTTTTTGGTCGGTGCGTAGATGAGTCGCCGTCAACACCAGTCGAGACGACCGAGCGTCTACCACTGAGATGTGACGGCCGCCCTGAGCTCGCCTGAAGGCAAAATTCAACGCCGAAAAGTCATCTTTCGGGACCACGACGAAACGCTGTTGTCGTTTTTGAGCGGTCGATTTGGACACTCGATTTAGGCCCTCAGGCAGCAAATGAAAGCTCGCCCGCTCGACGTCACCCACCGTCAACGCGGGATCTCCATCGACCTCAAGGGTATCGGCGGTGTTCGTGAGGACTTGCACGCGCTGACCGCGAGCGCTGATCAGCGTCGCTCCACGCCACTGGTTAGTCTGCCAATTCTGGCCCTCGCCTCTCGCGTTTGGGGCGACGCTAATCAGTTGACCCTCGAGCTTGGACGCGATCCCCCAAAAGACTCCTTTCGGAGGGTTGTGCACGCCGGAAACCGGCCAGCCGGGGACAGCGATAGCTGTGGAGCGGCCCTCAGGCCCAAAGTCAGAGACTTGAGTGGCGAAATCTTCGCCTGCCAAAAGCTTCGTTAACGCGCCTTTGTCGGTCAAAGAGGGCATCGCCTGCGTATAAAAGTTCCGCGCAACGGAGCCGCCACCAGGAGCATATTTAAAAACCCGCGGGATGTTGTCTTGATCCAAGACCCCGTCGGGCTCTCTTGGATCTACGCCCGTTCTCTCCAACAGATGCTTTTGTGAAAAATGCAGTCCGAGCTCCGGCAGCAGACCAAAGACATAGCTGCTCGACAACACCAATGCTGCGAGCATCGGCAACGCAGTGCGCAGTCTAGGACGCTCGATGATCGACACCAACTCGAAGGTAAAGTAGTTCGCCAGATCGATAAACCGGTGCTTTTGCAGTAGATAGTTTTGAGCGATGAACACCGTCAGAGCTACCAGAGCAGCTGTATCTGGACTGGCGATGAACAGCTTCGCCAGATACCGACTAGGAGAGTCGATCAGCACGGTCAATCGACTCAATAGGACAAAGGCTAAGCTTGCGCTCGTCAAAGCCGCGACCCACCAGGCCGCCAGTGTTATCCGGAGCATTTGACGCTGCTCGCTGCCCAAGAGTGCTCTGGCGACAACCCAAGCGACAAGAGCCCAGGTCGCCAATAGATAGCCGTAGGTCCACGTTCCGGCTGCTTGACTCGCCCCAACACCGATGCCACCGATGGTGAATAACAGCGGGACAGCCGCACACTCAATCCATGAAGAGCTACGCAGTAGGCTGGCAAGCTGGCTGCGGTAGGGGCGCATTTGCTCGTCGAGCAGATGCCGGCTTGACCACCATTTGGCTACAGCGACCGGAATCAAAAGGCTCAATGGCAGCCAAAAGTTCAGACTACTCAAGCCGGCTCGCAGCGCTCCGGACCATCCAGTTGGTTGCAGCGTCGACCAAACCAACAGCCCGCTGATCAATTGACAGATAGCGAGCACTGCACCGACCGCGAGCCCGATATGTCCCTTCGGCCTGGTCCAACGCAGCCAATGTCCTAAACGTGCCCAGAGCTTCCATCGTGGTGACATCGAGCCAATGAGCAGTAAAGCGACGGCTGTCGCTCCGGCGATGACTTCGGGACGCGTACACTGAATCGTCGTCCATACGCGGTCATAGCCGTAGCCAGTGCGACGTGCCTCACCATGCAACACGACCTCGGTGCGTGTGCCAGCGCTGATCAACAGGTCCAAGCACCACAATAAAGCGGTGACACTCAGAGCTCTCGGAGCCACTTTGGCTGAACGGAGCCAACCTATGGCGCGACGAATCGCGTCCAGAGGTCGAGTCAATCCGATGGCAAAGCTCACGACCAACAACAAGCTGATGGCTCGCGCTCCACGATTGAGCTTAAGTTCTTGAGGCCATTGAAAGGCGGCTTTTTCGCCACCGAAGGGAGGATCCCAGGCCAGCCATCGAACTAAGGTCGCCGCTTCTTTACCGATCTCTCGGTGCAGTAAGACCGTTGGGATGATGAGCCATAATGCGATTACAGCGCGGTGCAAAGAGTTCTGGGAAGACGAAGAGCCAAGTTCGACCAGCCAAACCGCGGTGAGCGCTGCGACAATTGGAGCCACTGGTAGGGTCCATTGATGAAATCCTGGAAATAAAATCGCAACGGCGAGCAGGGGCGCGCCAAAACTCAAGGCCAACACACGACTCGCGTCGCTCATTGGACTGTCGTCGTCTCGAAACAAGGCTTGTCCTGCAGCCAACAAGAACAAGGGGCCCCAGGGATACAGAGCAAAGCCGATCATCCCGATAATGGTCGAAAAATCTCGTTTCTCAGCGGGAATGCCGCCGTCAAAAGGAACCTGTGTGAATCGTAAAGAACGCAACAAGGCACTGGAGTCGTCCGAGAGTACCCACCAAGCCGCCAGTGCGACGAAGAGCATCGAGCCCAGAGCACAGATCCAAGCTCGTCGGTCTTTGGCTCCACTGACGATGAAATAACCGACCAAAATACTCGCGCCCATGGTCAGCCCGCCGAGACCCCTTGCCAAGAGCAAGACGAGCAACCCAGAGCAGATCCAGAGCCACCACCTCGGACAACGACGCGTTACACCCAAGGCCAACCCCAAGCCAGTACACGCGATCCCCAGGGGCGCGCATTGAGCGAAGGTGACGATGCGGGCATTTCCAACCGTGAGTGGGAGAGTCAGGTAGATAAACACACCCAGCCAGGCCGTCGAACTGCCCCAAAGCAAGCGCATCGCGATGAAAAGAAGTGCTGCGATCAGCGCGCAGATCAGGGCCCCAGGCAAACGGGCTGCCAATTCAGAGGCGCCGAAAAGTTGCAAACTCCCGGCTACCAACCATGTATCTAGCAAAGGTCCCTGACCCGAGTGGCGATTGACCTTGTGAAGCACCTGAGTCCAGGGAGAGGGAACGATCTGCTGCAACGTATCGACCCATTGATCAGGAGTCGACCAGAACTCATCGCCATCCATCAAAGGCGCCATGGCTTGGGGCT
>MDTC01128007.1_pt1 | contig 14918 bp, 13 predicted proteins | sample 811181 | NCBI WGS metagenome assembly MDTC01 (sample SAMN05326644, study PRJNA326480) | marine metagenome | isolation source: seawater | place: Pacific Ocean: North | collected 2011 | reverse complement strand
TTTCTCTAATTGCAGATTGTGAGGATGTTTCTGGTTAAGCGCATGGTAGATTTTTATAAATGCAAAGGTTAGTAGGTGGTCTTTAACAATTTGTGGAGTATTGTTGTGATAAAGAGTTCTCAGTCGATGGTATAAAATTTTTTGGGAATCCAATCCGTGGGTGTCAGAGTTACCAATGAAAACTGACAAGCTATAACCATTGGTCGATAGTCGTTTGTTTTGATACCAGAGTGGTAAGCATTTTCTCTTCAGATATATTTGCTGAGTCAGCTTCAGTAGGTTTTTTGATAGAGCATAGTGATTAAGTTTTTTTGAATAACCTTCTGGCAGGCATAGTTGAGATTTTCCAATATCTGAGGTAATGAGTAAGGTCAGAATCATCGTGAACTTCAACATAATCTACTCGCTGTTATATTATATGTATTAGGTTCTTCGCCTTTTAATTATCTTCGAAATTTAAAGAACTAGCAATCTAGAGTTAAATTTCGAGTCTTCGGATATAGTTAGTTTCTCTAGGCTCTTTGTGAAAATAATATTCGATTATCGGTTGGATATTTCGCATTTGTCTTATTGGAATTCTGAGTCAGGCAAGTAATGGAATTTGCTTGGTAAGGACGCTGGCTTTTTATCAAAAGATAGCCGCATCCATGTTTCGGCCAAACAGGGAGCAGCGTCCCGTAATGAATTTCTTTGGTAGTGAGTCGAAACGTTTATCTGTGGCGTCCCAAACAGCGAAGTGCCTTATCATTGTCGAACGCTTAATGTTAGTTTGTATCGCTCGAATTAAGATGTAAGTGTTTGCTGGGGAAGTGACAACTTCAAATCCTTTCTTTTGAGAAACTTTGATAAAAGTATTTATATGGTTTCGACAGTCATTTTCGCTGTACTGCCGAATATCTTTATACCCCGCTCCAATTTTCTGTGTTTCTTCACTGGATGCAAGAGATGCAAGAAAGTATCCCAAGCTGTAACGGTCTGATTGCGACCAAAAGTCTTGAGAGTATGTATTGCTATCATTCACCTTCGACAGCTCGTCAGACGGCTCGGTTTTAGTATGGCTGCAAGCTAATAATGTTGTCGTTATGAATAAAATTGTTACAAAGCTTCTCATCGGTTTCTTATCCTTAATTCAGGGGTAATCCTTTTCCCCACGTCACTATATGACATATCGGTAAAGATTATCGAATCCTTAAGTTTTTGTAATAATCTCTATAAATATAATGAGTTGATGTATTTATTTAGTGAAAAAGGTTGATAAGGCCGGCTTTCTTGGCTTCAGGCACAATCCGCTGTACATCAGGATATTCCGGTGATCGCTGACATGATGTGCATCCTGTTATTTGGAAGGCTACACAGCATATAAAAACATATTTATATATGACTGATTGGTGCGAATTTTGCTCGGTGCGGGGCTGCTTCACAATTAGGCCTTTTGTCATTAGTGTTTATTCGTCATTTTTAAGGGTTGCCGCACCGCCAGTCATGAAGTCGACTCTGTAGGCATATTCGTCTCCGACTTCAGCGCCTTCAGGGAGCTCACTTGTATAAACTGTCCGGTTGTTTCCATATTCGTCACGTGCAGTAGCAAATTTCGAATCTGCAGCTGGGATACTTAAAACTGTTCCAATTCTCATTTTGACCTCGCTATCCAAGCCAGAGAGTTGCAGAACTGACTGGCACAAGCAGTTTCGGTAAACCCTGAGGTTAATTTATGCGAAAATACAAAAAAAAATCAAATAATATTTTATTACAGCGTGTTGGGGATTGCTGCGTGTGTAATTTTCCGGTTTTGTTAAAATTGACTTGACCCTCAACTGTCCGATCTTGGAGCCGTTATGAAACTGTATCAAAATAAATGTCGTTTAGCCTGTAGTGTTGCCCTAAACTTGGCTAGTTTTCTTACGTTGATCTCCTGCGCCAGTTCAAGGCCGTTCAGTGAGGGCATGTGTTACCAACCATTGTATTGGCCTAGTGATTGTGTTCGAACGGAGCGGCCACCGAATTCAAACCCTCGACCTGATCATCATTAGCTTAGTCAACAGGCTTGAATGTCCAGTAGGAATTAAAAGCATAGTTTATGAGAGAAGCGGGAATGATCCCTGCTGCTTGGAACAAAATGAGCGAACCCTCTGGAAAAAGGCAGGTTAGTAAGACAAAAGTGGTGTAGCTTATACCGAGTGATATCAGAGATACAATATTGAACTTAAGACCCTTGGTCGCCGTACTTTGTTGGGTGTCTCGTTTTGCGAATGTCCAATAATTATTCAGAAGGAAGTTCCAGAGGATTGACCCTTCTATAGCAATTGGAGAAGCTAGATAGATATTTAAATTTAACTTCTGCAGTAGCCAAAAAAGGCCTAGGTTCACGAAAACTCCTGTCATGCCGACAGCGAGGAATCTGAGAAATGTTTGACTATTTCGCATGCGAATAGCGAACGCATTTATTATAAATTCCAATATATCACTCCAGCCCAACTTGGATTCACCAAATTGTCGGTCTATAAAATGTACCGGTATTTCTGTAATCTTTGCGTTGTTGATGTAGGCTTCGTGCAAAAGTGAAACCTGAAAGCCATAACCTTGTGTAGCAATATCATCGAGAGCTGCTTTCCGCAGCAAGCTTACTCTGATGGCGCGAAAGCCGGCGGTACAGTCTCTAATACGATACATTCCGGCAATATTTCTTGCCACGAGATTGCCGCCCCAGGAATTCAATTTTCTCCAGAGTCTCCACTCCTCTGGAATTTTCCCACCTGGGATATATCTGCTGCCGATCACAAAGTCTGCACCATCATCTAAGGTTTTTAGCATTCGAGGTATGTCTCTAGGATCGTGTGAAAAATCAGCGTCCATTTCGAAAATGGCGTCACTATCTAAGCTTAGGATGTGGTTCATGCCTCTGATATAAGCCGCTCCTAAGCCTTGCTTTTGGCCGGTGATGAGCTGCACCCAATCGTGTTCTTTCATGTATTTTTTGACTAGGTCTTGAGTTTTATCTGGCGAATTATCATCAACAATCAGTAGGTTGAGATCCCATTCTTCGATTGTGGTTCTGACCTCGTGTATAGCTTCAATCATTTTGCCAATATTTGCCCGCTCGTTATATGTGGGCATTATGACTGTAGCCTTCACTATTTCACCTCTAACTCGTCAAATTAGCAACCAGTAATAGTACAGAATTCTGGTCTAATCAACCTTGTGCTTAAGGCTGTAGAAATCGATGATAGGGAGTGTGACAAGGTAAGTAACTACCCCATTGAGGCTATGCCAAAGAAAATGCAGGCCGACGGGGTTTTCTTCACAAAATGGCATGTCTAATGAGCGCATTGTTAGTGAAATGAGAAAAGCGGCAGCGGCGATTAGAATGTAGGGAGGCCTGCAGCCATCCCGATAGTTTTGTAATCCATAGGCTATCATAAATACAGCTACTGGCAGGTAGCCTTCGCTGCCACCGAAGACATCCGCAGGAAAGAGTCGCAAGGATATAAATAGTAGTAAGATTAGTGTCAGTGTCTGTACGGCGATGTTTGTAAGCGATCTGTGCTTTACTAGTCGGTTCCAGATGATCAGAAAAGAGACAACAAAGATGCATATTGGTCCAACATCTAATGCTTGCGTTAGCCTATTTGCAAAAGAGTGGAAGAGGGAAGAACCGGTCCCTATCATATAAAGCCAGAATATTAACCACTTAACAGGCCCGGGCATTGGTTGATTGTTGCTGCGCTTTTGCCATTGTTTGGTTGCTAGGTAAGCGCCGATGAAAAAAGCCAGATTGGTGAAAAGATTAACCGGCTCTGCTAGGAGGCCAGCCTCAAGTCTTTCACAGTATATATTGATATTTTTAAAAATAGTGGTTAGCCTCCAGAACCATTTTTTTGTCTTGCCCTGCTGCTATCGTAAATACTTGCTCATCAAGCTCATGGAGCCAGACGTATTTTATTGAGAAGGTATTTCCTGAGATCTTGATGCTAGATTCTAAATGGTGTAGGCCATTTTGTAGTCCTGGTTCTCTTAAACTTGTTAATTCTACCATTGGTTTGAACTTTATGCCTAAGGTGTTTTGCTCTGCTTCATAAGCTATTTGCCAGCTGGTATAAAGTCTTTCTATGATCTCACCGCCAAACCCTAAATCGAAGATGAGTTTGTTATTTATAAGGTATTTCCAGGTTTGAATCATGACTAGAGATCTATCGGCTTGCCGCTGTTCCTCTGTTGTTGGTAATCGAGCAGGGGGTGATATCTCGCGGTAGCCAAAATAGGTGGATTTTTTGGCTGCTTTAAATGGCTCAAAACCAACGTCAAAAATAATTTGGTTGAACTGCCCTTCTTCAATATAATCGTCTGGGTTCCACAAAACCAGCGCTCCTTCGAAGCTTGTGATAACGCCAGAGTCAGAATGTATTGTTATTTTTGGATTTATGGTCGGTCCGTTTGAGATAGTCTTACCTTCAAATATATGAGATGAGCTTATTCTAGTACTGATGTTACTTCTCTTAACAACCGAGCCGGTGGAAGTTATAGTTGTGACAGGTTTGGCAATACACAGAGGTGAAATCACCATAAAACATGCTAACGCTATTGGTATAACCAGCATTTTCATAGATTTGGCCTTGATAGTTTTTAATGATCAATACCTTACTGTCCACTGAAGGGTAAAGTCAAGTTGACTGGAAAGGTTCGTTGCTATGTTTGTGTCTATTTTTCAGGAATTCTGAACTAATCTTTTCATACTCCTGCCAGTCACCTTCAGATTTGAATGTATCTTTCTGACCTATTATTTGGTAATGGCAAGATGATTTTTCAGATATATTGTCATAGAATTTACCGCCAGTCGCAATGGAGCTATATTTTGATTCTTTGGTTTGGATAAGAAGTAAAGGTTGTCTGATCTTAGCTGCCTGTAGTAAAGGTGAGCGTGCTTTCCATGTATAGGAATCAAATGGACCCAGTAGAAATTCTAAGTGTCTTTTTTTCTGTTGTGAAGAGTTTCTATAGTAGTCGCTAAGGTCAAGTATGGGATAAACGGCTATAGCGCTTGTTAGTAGGTCCGGAAATTGAATCATTGTTTGTAGGGTAATGAATCCACCAATGCCCCCACCCCAGGCGATGACAGCGGTTGGTTGTACTAATCCTAAGGCCTTAAGGTTTATGATCGTGTTTTTTACACACTTGCTAGGAAGGGTATCGAGTTTGTCCCGAATGGCGACTTCATAATTATATCCATAACCTGAACTTCCCGGATAATTTATATAGCAGACGGCGTATCCTCTTTGGTTGAATTTATGGGCTTTGTGCGCTAATGCCGGAACAGAGCAACTATGTGGACCATTGGGAATCAAAATGATCAGTGGGGTTTTCTTTTTATCTTTTATGCCATAGAACCAAGAGTATGTTGTGAGAGACTCGATATCGGTTTGGATATGTTGGGGGTACGTTTTTAGCCCGATTACTGCTGGTTTATCCGGTTTTTCTGTTTGAATCAAGTTCAGAGTTGGACTCTGGTGACCATGCGCTTTTAAAATTTCGAGCTGAGTACCTACAGCGCTGATTTCGAAAACCTGGTCCTGATTTTTGGTCTTTGATACCACTTGCGGATGGCCTGGGTTTGATGCATCTATTTCCCACATGCTAGTCACTGCCTTGTGGGTTAGTGTGGTGTAGATTTTTTTCTCACCACAGAATACTAATTGAGAATTAGGTACGGTTGGTTGACAATTACCCCATTCACCTTCTGGAGCGGCAGCTTTGCAGCTTAAAGTGGGATATTTGTGCTCGATATTCAAATAGCTCGCATTCATCTTGGTTGTTGTATAGCAAAAATACTCTCCTGAAGGAGAAAAGTTTGGACTGCTATAGAAATATTTTGCCTTTTTATATGTTTTGAAAACGGACCATTTACCAGTATCTTTTAACCTCAGCATTTGGTTGCTTTGCCGAGGAATGAGGTGATTAGTTGTTATAATTACAGCTATTTCGAGGCCATTTGGTTTAGGGGTAAATTCTAAAATATAGCCTGGGGTTGTGAATATATTCACCCTTTCTCTTGTAGTCATATCGATAGCCTCGAGAGAGCTTTCATAGCTTTCCGGGTTATGAGTGCAATAAAATAAGATATCTTTGACAGCTGAGTAATAAGGTGTTCCGATGGCCTGCTGTTGAGATACTAGGACCTCCAGAGTGTGTATCTCACCACCCACTAGTATGAGCTCCTGAGGCCGTCCAACAATCATAGCGAATTTACTATTTACCCGACAATAGCTCCTATGAGGTGTGGGCATTTGGCTGCCGATATCTTTAATATCTACTGGCAGATCCGCCGGTCGCCGAGAAAAAAGTTGCAGAGCACCGTTGTCCGTCAATGGCGCTAACCAGTATCCTCCCTGAAGCTCGGTAGGTATCAGTCTCTTTGATTTCATGTATCACCACGCTGTCACAATCTGTCCATTTTTGACATTTCAGTATTAATGATAGCAAGAATTTTCAGTCATACAGAGCGATTAAATATGTGCGACAATCAGGCCGCCTATACTTCCGACTGCAAGGCCTAGCAATCCTACGGTCAATGCCACTAAGGGTAGGTGGTCTCCTCCTATTCTTTTTGCTAGTGGAACAACCATGACCGGTGAAAAAATACCCGCAAGTATAGCGACGATAAATAGGTGCTTTTCAATTTTTAAAAGCTTGCATAGTATGAAATGAACTACTATAGAAGCTAGAAGCAGAGTGGCTGCGAAGTAAAATAAAGATATTGGCAGTTGTTGAATGACTTGAAAACTTATTTGGCTGCCCGTTGATACACAAAAAAGCCAGAAGCAGAACTCACCTAATCTGGATGTATTACGTATATAGGATCTTACTGGAATACACGCCAACATCATAGAAATACCAGCGATCATTACTATTGCCACTAATGTTTGGTGTTCCTTACTAAATAGTCGACTGATGAGTACCGCTAAGCCTAATGTTCCAATACTTAAGAATACCCCTAGTGTATAGCTCTTTCCGGACTGAGCGGGTTTATTTTTGAGTTGTTTTGATATTGTGCGCTTAAGTGGGATAATAGGAAGTATTAACGGAATCCCTATACTGATAGTAAATAGTAAAAAACATGCAGATACAAACAAATCAACCGACTGAACTTGCAAGAAAATACTTTGTGGTAAATTTAATGCTATGCCTACTGATGCAAGGTTCGGTGCACTGCCAATGAAGGTTGCTGCTAGCATTCCTGATACGGTTTTAGCGTGTTCCATATTCACTAGCAGAGGTGAGGCCGCCGCCGCACATACAATGACGCTTAAGCAAAATAAGGTCATTGCAAAAATTGCTCGGGGAAAAAGATCGAGGCTGGACCTTATATCCATATTTAAAATAAGTAACGGTAGGCACAGGCCAATTGCTGCTCCGCCCACTGTCTTTGCGATTTCTTCGTGAATCTCTACTCCTAACAGTGGAAATGCTAACCCTGCTCCATAAGCGAGAACTATGGGGTCAAATCTTTTTAAGTGCCTGCCACCGAAGTGGTAGGCCATAAATACAAAAAGAGGACCGAGTAGTAATAAAAAGAGAGAGACCGTTATCTCCATTCTATAAGGTATTTTTGAGAATTTTAAGGGTAGCATCCCAGCTGCGCATAGCAGCATACTCATTATACTGTGTACCATCTTTTGGAGTGTTGGCTTCTGGGTTGGCAAAAGCATGTAGCGTCTTACCAAAAATTAGCATTTCCCATTCGGCATGTGACTCTTGCATTTCAGACTTAAATTCAGTTACTTGCTGGGGTGGCACCATAGGGTCCTCGTGGCCATGCAGTACGAGTAGCTTAGCTTTAATAGCATCATTGGCGAAGGGTGGTTTATTCAATAAGCCATGGAAGCTCACTGCACTTTTGATATCAGCTCCAGACCTAGCGAGGTCGAGAGCACATAGGCCGCCAAAGCAGAACCCTATTGCAGCTAATTTCTGTGGGTCGACTTCATCGAGTTCTTTCACCTTATTTAGAGTCCCTAAAAGGATGTCTTTTAGTAGCTTTCTATCTTCAACAAGCGGTGTCATGAGAGCTGATTTTTCTTCTGTTGTTTTACCTACTTTGGCCTCGCCATATAAATCAGCACAAAAGGCATTAAAGCCTGCTGCTACGATTTTATTTGCTGAATCTTCCGAAAAGTTATTCCTGCCGCTCCAGTCATGAAAAACGATTACTGTGGGGCGGGGGGAACTATCCTGATGGAAAAATTTGCCGATGAATTTTTCGTTATTTATTTCAATCTCAACCTCTTTGCTGCTAGCCATACCTGCTCCCAATGGTAATACTATATAGATTCAAAGTTTTTAACATTTTGGCGTTGTAAGCGAAACAAAGAAATATTCGTCTTAAATAAATCCACATTTTTTATAGGTATCTGAGCTATTGAATATAGTAAAATTTTTATTTGATTGTCTTGTAGGTTCTCGTATGTTTACTCAAGCTCCTGGACTTTGAGGGTTTAGGCAATGCGGAGTCTAATCGGGTGAAGAAGGGACTTGTTTTTTATTCTTCTGACTTAAAGTACTTTTCGTAGACTTCCTCATCCGACAACTCAAGATCCTTGGGCTTAGGCTTTAAAAGATTTTTTGATTTTGGTGCTTTTTCGAAAGCATTTTTTAGAGTAGCTGTTTGCAAGTCTTCAAGACTGGTTGGCGCTTTTCCATACTTTTTAATCTTTTTATAGAGTTGTGGGTCATCCTCTTTGATATCTTTCATCACAACTGCGATAGCTCTATTCTCCAGGCTCAATAATAAGGACTTTGTTTTGTTATCAAGGCTACTGATATCTTTGGAACCTTTTTTGACTTGAGATCTTTCGTGGATACTCAATATTTTCTCTTTCGTTGTCTTAGAAAGTACGATGGCGCCTTGCGAAGTATTGGAGGCCGCCTTTTGACTTTTGCCAATTTTTGCCGAGAAACCCTTTGGTAGTATAACTTCCTTACCTTCCTTGTCATTTTTGTTTCTGATTGCCACCTTACCTCTTAAAACTGTGATAGAAGACCCGCCATTTTTTGATTCAGAGGCTACGAAAAAATCTGTACCCCGGACCCCCATTGCCATAGTACGTGTGCGCAGTTTCAGTTTTTTTCGCGGTCCGCCCTTTTCTACGGTAGCTCGTAATGAACCGAAAAGCATTTGGATGATAGTTTGTTCTTTTTTGCTAGATTGGTGGGTTTTTATTGTGTAACTGGTATTTGAGCCCACAGAAAATTGATCGCCGTTGGGGTAGATAATTCTGACCCTCGCTGCCTTTTCTGTTTGTATTAGTGTTTGGTCAGGAATTTTGAGCCCTACCCTGCCTTTCAAGACTGTGTAGTACTTCCCGTTAACTAAGGCGTGGGGGCCAGGCCCTACGACGTTTATATTGGGATTAATCAAGATTTTTACCTTACCGAAGATTCGAGTTATGATAGCTGTTCTTTTGGCAACACTAGCTTCTGTGCGGAGCGGTAACAATATGAAAAGAGACACTATGCTAAGATAGATGGTTAGGCTTTTCAGAAGCATATGCGTCTCCCGTTGATCTATTAATGCTAAGTATATTAAAATGATTAAATAGCATATTTTCAAGTTTTTGCGAAGGGAGATATTTTGAAAGTAAGGCTTTGCATCTTTGTAGTGTTCCTCAACACTTCTTTGCTTTATGGCCAGAATCTGCAATATCCGGAACTTAGTGTGGTACCTAGGGCTACGGATTTGCTGAATCGTGAAGTGAAAAACGAAAAGAAGAGGCCTTTTTCAAGGTATAAGTGGAATCAGGTAGCATCACTACTTGCGCTGACGGCATCCTACCGCGCTATGGCTGAAAACAGCACTGATAGTTTTTCCACTGAGCTTAGCGACGTCGGGTCCATTGGTATGGCTATTAGCGGCTCTACCCTACTCATGACATTGGGTCTCGACCTTTTTTATCGGCCTTATAGATCTGGTCTTAAATCAATTCGTAAGATCTCGAGTAAGGGCAGAAGGGGCTTTTTGGAGCGTCAAAGATTTGGCGAAGAAGTACTTAGAGAGGCTAGCAATATGTCCTCAATGCTTAACTGGGCAACATTTTTGTCTCATTCTGCCCTAGCAGGTGAGATTTTATCTAAAACAAAAAATGTTGATACTAAAGTCATTTCAATTCTGGCCATACTTGGGTCTGCATTACCTGTTTTTTTTGATAATCTTTATGAGCGAAATTGGAGCAATTATACTATGTATAAGAAGCGTATTTATGGACCGATAAGCGGCATTAGTCTGATGCCAATTATGCATTACCGCAGCGACTTTAAGTTAGAGCCAGGTTTTTCGATTTCTCTGTATCTTTAGTCGGTTTTGTCTTGCTCCCAGTAGGTATTGGCACTGACTTTTTCAGCTACTTTGATGGCATCATTCCGGTTCAGTGCCAGCCCATCCTTTGTGGAAGAGAATAGGAAAACATTTTTGAAGTTTTCCATGGCTTGAGGGGTCTGAGCCATGATTCTTCTCATGACTTTAATAGCCTCTTTGATTGTCATTCCCGGTCCTCGCGAATCTTGGGTTAGGAACTCAAGGCCTGTTTTGAATAAAGGTGCCGTTGCTATTTTGCTTTTTTCACCCAACAATGCAAATATCTGAGATATTTCCGCACAATGAGATTTAGGCAGCGCTAGCGCCTCCTGATCACTGCAGTATATTGCGATATTTTCATAATCAGCCAGAGCCTGCTCAGGGTCGCCTTTGTAATCGACTGAAAAACGTCGGGCTATGGACAGTGCAGATTGAGCATCGAGATCTAAGCCATTTCTTAGGAAGCTTATCTTAAAGATCTTAATAAAGGCATCTACCTGTTGTTCGGACTTTAGCGCAAGTTCTTTGCCATATTGAGTAGCATCGTTTCCGGTAAACCCAGATTTTAGCAGAAGAAAGACAACTCTAATAAATCGGGCTGCTGCACCGGTACAACCTTTTGAAATATAGGTGCTAAGTTCGATTGCTTTATCTTTTTTTAAAAATAGCTCTTCTTTGTCAGTTAGAAACTTATATACGGTTGAAAACTCCCGAGCTGCCGAGCAATCGAAGACTTTATTATTTTTGTCGGTACTTTGCGCAGGCGTCTTGTCTGGGAATGATACTAACAGGGCGAAAAGTAATGTTAGGATTTTTATACCCACAAGAGTCTCCCCTATAATTAAATATAATTTAAAAAGTTTACAGTGTTTTAGCTCTTTTTTCTTAAGTTAAATATGGTTTGGGAAACTAATTATAGCATGAAGAGGTTATAATGAAGGTAGTTTAAAGTAGAAAGGTATTTATGAATAGAAATCTTCTTCTTTTTATACTACTTGTTGTTTCTTCTTCATGTTTGATGTGTATAGCTGATTATCCCGTAGTTTGGCATGCGAGAAGTGCAAGTTTTGAGGCGGAAACGCTTTCATCTCCTCTTAGGTTAGTTGATAACTCAGAAGATACCGGTGCGGCTGGAGCCTTATTTAGACAAGTTTTTAATGAGAGCTATGAAAGAAATCTAGATAATCTGCAGGCCTTTTCTACCAAGGAGAATGCTGCATTTTTCAGCAGTGTCGATCCGATTCGTGTACCGTATTCTGATTATTGGTTTCCAGAGAAGTATGGTGGTACTGATGGTCCGAATGCCGAAAATGATGGGAAAGGTCCAGCGACTAAAGCCTTGCAGCAGTATGATGCAGCATTTTATGGAGGAGTCTCTACGGCGACTAAATGGGAAAAGGAAAATCATAATAACATGGAAGTAAATTGGTACGGCCATTGCAATGGTTTTTCTGCGGCAGCGGCCAGACATACGAATCCACTTAAAGCGGTGGAGAAGAATGGAGTGACTTTCACACCGATGCAGATTCGGGCTTTATTAGCAGAGGTTTATATGAACTCTATTGCTCGATTTGTTGGTGGTCACAGGTGTGAAAAGGAGGTTCTTGATAAGAAACCGCAGAATCGTGATAACCCCTTGCTATTTGATGAATGTGAAGACCCTGATCCTGGGACGTTTCATTTGGCTTTGGTGAATTGGCTCGCTAGGAAAAAACAACCTTTGATAGCAGACTTTAATGCAGATAGAGAGGTTTGGAATTTTCCAATATTTAGTATCCGATATAAGTATGAGAAAAATGGTAAGCCCACTTTGGATGATCCTTACTTGACAGCTGCTGAAGCTACTGAAGCGATTGGTTCGGATCGATATGATAGTTATATATATAATCCTCAGGCGGTGAAGTTTGTGATTGTTAGAATGGATGTCGTTTATACGAATGCTCTGGAACAGTCAAATCCAGAAGATGCTACTCCACAGGATCAGGACATAAAAAGGGTGTTGCGTTATATTCTCGAGTTAGACAGTGGCAACAATATTATAGGTGGCGAGTGGCTAGGTTTTCATTCTGTGCTCGATGCGGAAAAATTAGCTGAAGGTAAAGATGATTCTCGAGTTCGTCATCCTGACTTTATTTGGGTGCCTTTTCAGCCGGTACCTTCAGCGGGAAATCGCACGGAGGGTAACCCTCATATCAAGTGGGAAGAGGTTTATGACTTATGGAAAACATCCACTGGCTATGTAGAGAATGACCCGGCTAACCCTTTAGTTTTGAAAGCACCTTCGATCAAAGAAGAATGGGGTAGGGTCGCATCTTGGTATAAGATCAAAATTGATGGTAGTCATTATGGGTCTTCTTATCTAGGAAAGCCCATACCGGTGGAAATAATAAGGGAGGCCTCTACGGAGGGCAGGGAGTTTAGCCTTGAGGTTAAGTTGAATGAGAGGGTTATTCATACTATAAAGACTGATGTATCCGGTGATATTAAATTTGATGTTGATCCTAGACACGGTGTTAACCATCTAGACCTTACTTGGATGAGTGTTGGTGGTGTCGAGCTCGATGGGCCCTCGAGATCATTCCGCTTTTATGCCATGTAGCTGATTTTTAGAGGTTTTTGAATGCTCAGGAATCGTCAGTCGAATCCTATTCTGGTCATTTGAAAGAAACCTTATTGATCCATTGTGCTGTTTTACAACGTTTTCGGTAATAGCTAGCCCGGGTCTTACCTTGGTATTATCATCATTAATTAAGAAAAAATGGCTAATGGTATCTTTGGCGAGTTCTTTGTTTATGATCGGGATACTTGTGGAAATATCGAAACAGATGTGGTCTTGAATTCTTGTGGTGTTTATGGACAACCAATTGGGTGGTTGGGAGACATTTTCCGAGTCAGTAGAGTAATCGATGATATTTGCTAGGCATTGGATAATTTGATGCGGGCTACAATCTAGATATAGAAGCTTTTCGCCGCTTAGCCTGAGTTCTATATTTTTCGCTTCTAATTTAGGCCGCATCATCTCAATTATCTTGTTGATAATGGTATCTGTGCCGGTTCTGCGAAACGTCGCGCTTTGGGTTGATATCTCTCTTAAGTGCTCTATGGCACCATGGATAGTCTTAGTTATTTCGATGACACCTGTGACAATTTTTTCGCAGTCTGCGGCTGGATTGATATTCTGTTTAATTTCTGATTTGAGCTCATTCATATTTAGAGAGATTGCCTCTATAGGCTTGTCGATATCATTCATTAAGCCTACACAGAGATCTCGAGTTAAATAATGACTACCTTCTTCTAATGGTCCCTTGGAATCTCTGATGTGTTCAATAATATTAGCTAGACTATTTATAGCAATAATCATCATATGCAGTAGGCTTTTTGTGAATCTTTCGGGGGCAATTCCCATAAAAACAATGATGAATTCAATATCACCTTCTATTCTGATGGGTAGGCCTAGTGCTGTATTAACCTGCCCTTTTTCATTCGTTTCATTTGTCCATATAGGGCCACCGCTGTTTTCAATTAGTCCCACAATCTTAGAACGATTGAAGCTGTTAAGTGCCTTCTTGTTAATCTTGCGGTCAGATTGGAAATTAAGAGACCATTCACCTTGCCTTACTTGCCAGATTTCGCCTATTGGCCAGCCGGCACATTCCATTATAATTAGAAGAGACTTTGAGAGAAAGTCATCTTCTTTGTTTTCTATCTTACCTAGGCGGATTATCTGCTCAAGAGCGTGGCTAAGTGAGGAAAATGTACTTTGATTATCTACCAGGCGGTCTATCTTTGTTAGCTGTTGCTTGCGGAACTTTTTGAAGTTATGGAAGTTTGGCTGTTCGGAGTCAATTGATTCGGTAAGATTATAAATTTCTAAAAAGATTGCCTTAATATTTGTAAACATTAGTACATATACTAAGGATGAAGACAGGCCGCCTATGCACGATACCGCAAATGGAATAAATGAGCTCAAAGCATAAGAAAGCAGTGCCCCTGGAATCAAATTTGCCGATATTAATGTTAATAAAATAATTCCGGACATCTCGCCTCCGGGGACGGTATCGGTTTTTCTCAAATGTCCTTGATTTTTAGGTCGTTAAGTGATGTGGGTTTTTCGGCAAAAGTATGATAAATTTTCTGTATTACAATAACTTTATAAAGGGCGGGCTGTGAGGGCTGCAATTTTTATAGACGGTGGATACATATTAAAGCAGGTGAAATATCATCGGATAGAGCCTGATTATACGAGATTTTCTGATTACTTTCTCAAAGCTTTACGTGAGTCAGTTCCATTAGACTTAATGCGTTGTTATTTCTATTACTGCCCCCCTTGGATGTCTGAAGAACCATCAGAGGAAGAACGGAGAAGGCTAGAGGCATATGAGGAGTTTGTTGAGGACCTAGAAAACATTGACCGCTGGGCTGTACGAGTGGGGAAGTTAGAAAAACGTTTTGATGGTACGAATGAATATTTTGAACAAAAGCGTGTAGATGTCTTACTTTCCTGTGACTTGGTTAGACACGCTGCGGCAGGCCATATTCAGCATGCTATTCTGATTGCTGGTGATAGTGATTTTAT
>MDTC01121216.1_pt1 | contig 14918 bp, 15 predicted proteins | sample 811181 | NCBI WGS metagenome assembly MDTC01 (sample SAMN05326644, study PRJNA326480) | marine metagenome | isolation source: seawater | place: Pacific Ocean: North | collected 2011 | reverse complement strand
CTCCTCACTCAGGGACATTACCTCCTCACTCAGGGACATTACCTCCTCACTCAGGGACATTACCTCCTCACTCAGGGACATATAACTGTGAATACTGCAATAAAGACTGTAAAAGGTCAGATAACAAAACACGTCATGAATTAACGTGTATTCTAAAGGACGACTATGTAAGAAATATGGAAATAAAGTTGGGTATTTCATTTGAACAACCTCACTCATATACAAAGTGTAGATTTTGTAATAAAGAATTCTCTAAACTTTCCAGACATATTCCTACGTGCAAAGCGAAGATCGATTATAAAGATCAATTAGAAAAACAGCTTGAAGAAAAGCACGCTCGAGTAGCTCTGCAAACTATCAACAACACGACAAACAATAACAACACCACAAATAGTCATAACACGACTAACAATATCACAATTAATCTGAGACCGTTTGGACAGGAGAATATGGAATATCTAACCCGGTCGGTTATTTTGAAGATGTGTAAAAAGGCTAATTTCAGAAACGAGATCATTCCGAGATTAGTTAAACAAGTGCATTGCAATCCTGACCATCCTGAGAATCATAATATATTGCTCACGAATTTGCGGTCGTCTTATACGAAGGTTTACGACGGAGAAGACTACAAAGTGGATACTTCTAAAGATGTCATCGACATGGTTATGGATAACGTGACGGATCATTTGACGACGGCTGCATATACGGATAACGAAGATGGAAAATTTAATCCGTACGAGAGGGCAATAACCAGGTTAGAGGAAGATATAGGGGACGAGGATTCTAAATTCAAGAGGGAACAAAGAACCAAGGTCAAGAGAAATATGTATAACAATCAAAAGATTATCGAAAAAACAAGAAGGACCGTAGAAGCACAAAGTTGATGCCTAAAGAAGCAAAAGCGTCAATAATGAGAAAAATGAGCTCTACGATGGAAGACATTCCTTACATCGCTCGTGCTTTCAAGGACGCTAATGTCTTTCCTAATCCTGACGTATTTATGAAGTATTCGAATAATACGAAGCAAGTGAAAGAACAATTCGGACTCATATATCCGAATTATACGGAGCCTCAGAAGAAGAAGGCGTGGGACGTTTACAGAAGCATGGGAGACGAATATCGAAAGGAATTCTATGCCGCGCTGACGGGGCATATGAAAAAGGCAGAACAAGAAGAACTCAAAAGCAAGCAATTGACGGAGCAAGAAGTGACTGCTAAAGAGTTGGTAGATCAAATTGAAAAGCTAAACAAGGAGCTCGCGTTGGCCAAGAACGAATCGAATCAATTGAAACGCAAATTCGAGAAGGCTAAGGGATTTATCGAAGAGAATAAGAAGCTCAAGACCCAGATAGAAACGATGAGAGAGTGTATGAGTTATATGGGAACGTCGAGTGAGCATTAGAACTTCCCAGTTTTTTTTCTGTTTAATATCAAGAAAATGAGTTCTTCTAAATATCCGGGATTACATAATTTACCTTCAAATGTAAAAAGTGAAGTTGTTAAGAAACTTAATACTTTCAGTACATCGCAGTTGAGTCAAGTTAGCAAGCTAAACAGAAATAGTACAAGAGCAAGACTAAAAAGTATGTTCGAGAAGCAATACCTGAATAATACCAAAGAAATTCAAGAAATATTGATATCTAAAGCAGTAAAACAAGGAAAGAAAGAAGCATTCAAAAAAATCATTATGCTGAAACCTGAATTTAAAGATATGCGTACATCCTCAAGAAAACCACTTATACATTTAGTCACGCAATTTGGACATAAAGATTTAGTTGAATTTTTGATAAAACAAGGTGTTAAAAAAAATACAACATGGAGAGACCCCGCTGGTCATATGAATGATAATCAAACACTTTTATATACGGCTATCAAATACAAGCAATTCAGTATAGCAAAAATGTTGTTAAATGAATATAACGCTAGTCTAAACAATAACTCTTATAATTTAGCAGTGAGAAAAAAATTAGTTAAGGAGTTGGGTTATACACCTCTGGGTTTCAGGTCAAGACGAAGAGGGCCACAGAACAAAAATTAAAATTTCCCAGTTTTTTTGTAATTATCAATAACGTCCAAAAATTGTTTGCGACATTCGGGAACGTGGTATCTGCTGATACCGTGCACTTGTAAACACGCAGGGATTTTTTTATAGACCATTCTTGCAATAAAGTCTGAATAGTTTCTAATAAATCTTCTGAAAAAGGTAGCTTCTCGTCCTTCCGCTTTTAATTTCGCCTTTTCCATCAAAACTTTTCTTTCAACATTTGGATATTTTAAACGCAAACTCAACCACCACAATGACCATATGACGCAAAATCCTCCAGGATCTCCTCTTCGTACTGATCCTCTACCTTCCCATGTTTGTGGACCTCTTAATGGACAGAAAGATTCAGCTACAACTAACGAATTAGCTTTTAAGTATTTATTTAACAAGAATAGCAATTTTTGATTTAGTTTTTGTGGTTTGAAATAATCTGCTGTATATCCCCAAGGATCAAATCTTTCTAATTTTTTTGTTTGTTTATCGAAAATGATGATATTTTGATGAAGAGCGTGTGGGTTTTTATTTCTTTCTACATGGGCTTCGAGAACGAGAGGAATAATTATAAATCGAGCATCATCTTTTAAACATTTTTTGAGAGAAATTGCGACGTCAAATGGAGTTAATAATAATTCATTACGTGCATCCCATGTAATATCCCATAGCGATACTGTATTATTTTGATGTAAAAGAGGGCTCGTGGCATTTTTGTATTTACTGAAATAATATAATATTGTTAATATCATCAATCCCTGTTCTCCGATATTATATCCGGGATTTCGAAAAACTGTTTGACCGACAGATCTCTTTTGAGAAAGTGAAATTAGAGATCCGGGAGATCTTAACGCGTTAAGTAGTTGTTGTTTTTTCATAGTGGAGTATTTGGGTATTTTCTTTTCCTTTGCTATTTTTTTCAATTCGACCACCGTCATTTTGGGTAATGACGCCATTACTTTTATTAATATTTTAATAATCAGAAATATATCTTTGTAGTCAAATGACAAATAATTGTTGTAGTGATCTCCAGAAACTTCAAACCCAATTCCAGAAACTTCAAAAACAATTCAAGCTGTTGCTCCAAAGTGCTGGTAATTCTAACATGGAACTCACGAAATTAAAAACCAAAAAGGAAAACAATAACGTCTTTTATAACGCAGAAGACCCGGAACAAAACCTGATAAGGAAAGGGTATTCTCCGAGAGTTGTGAAAAGAGTCGCGTCCAAGATGAGAAGCTCGGGAAGACCGGCGACAGATTATTCAAAAAGAACTGGAAATTTGAAGAAATGAAGAATTAGTGCATTATTTTGTATCCTCCAAATCCGAACATCCATATTAAAACTACGAACAAATGAAATATAAACCCAGCTAATGCCGCGTGTTCATGATCGTAATGTTTTAGTACGGTCATATAAATTGAATTTATTGTTATACCCAATATTGCTGCTAATAACAGAAATATACCTGACAAGAAGACTTTTGATCTTTCGGTTCCTCTTATTTTTCCAATATGTCCTTGAGCCAGATGCCAAAGAATGAAGAATATAAGAGAAATAGATGTCAAATTGAAATCGACATTCTTTTCATTATTGGTGATTTGTTTGTTTATATATTTATACGGTACATATCTGAATACCAGTTCTTCAAACGCCATTCCAAAAGATACTTTAAAAAGAATAAATATAAACATATACCATCTTGCACTCATAAATTCTGGTTTAAACATTGGATTAGGAAGTACATTATCTGAGTATGCTAGTGTTCCTAAAAAAGCTGCTAAAACCAAAGATATCATAGATTCATCCATTATTAATGTTAAGATGATTTTTTTTACCTAAAGAAAACATGAAATAATAGCATTATGAATATAGGTATTTTAGTTCCAATTAAACCCACATCTAATTTAGAAACATATTACTCAGCCCATAATGCGTTTAAAAGTAAATTCACGCGTGTTGTATTTGGATTGAACGAAAATGATATTGAAGGATTTCGTATATTGTCCAGTGAACATGTTATAACCACTGAAAAAAATGATCCATTTCCTCTTTGTCATTTATGGAATCGGATGGCAATGTACGCGTTTGAAGAACTTTTTGTAGAAGCTGTAGTTTTATTGGGAGATGATATAGTTATAGACAATTTTTCGGATTTAATATCTGATATTCAAGACAAACTCAAAGCAGGGTATAAATGTATAAATATCCGTGAAAAAGTTCATCCATCTTGGCCAACTTTTCCTGTTGCCACTCGCGAATTATTTCCTCTTCCATCTTGTTTCGTGAATCAAGACGCTGATCCGTATCTTTATGAATATGCGCGGCGTAATGGAAAAGCAATAACAACAGAAAATATTTATATTAGAAATAATACTGGAGGTGTAGAAGGAGGACTTATGCCATTCACAGCTCCTAGATATAACCGACAACATATAGAATGGAGATATTTACTGCCAGTTTCCTCTATTATTACAATTGATGTTATAATCCCTATGAGTAGAATTAATATAAACTTTTTGAATAACATTCTTCAACTTCCTTATGATCACACAACAACAGATGTACGCGTTTGTGTATGTATGGACATGGGTATTAATGATATTAATGAGTGGCAGAAAAACAAATTACGAGAATTAGAATTAAACAATAATAGAATTCGTATTCGTATAAATGAATGTAATAAAGGAGCGTCTTTCACTCGCACTCGTTTACTTAATGAATGTCATTCTGAATATTGTCTATTCATAGACGATGACGTGAATGTCGATAATAATATTATTCAAGAATATGTAAACGCAATTAAACAGAATCCAGAAGCGAATGGGTTTGTAGGTTTATCTCGTCTTCCATATGATGGGAGAAATTGGACAAACGCAATTCACACGACGTGTACATTCTTTTGGCACATTAGCGAATGGGCATATAAATATAATAAAAAAGTTCCATGGGGTGTAACCGCAAATCTTATGATAAAATGGAAACCAGGACTGTACTTTGACACAGATTATCCAAAAACAGGAGGTGGAGAAGATATAGATTTATGCATCCAAATTGGACAACAGTTAATACCTGTCCCAACCGCTAAAATTACACATCCATGGCGACCCACGAGGTTCAATATGTGGAAACGTATGTTTGAATGGGCTTATGGAGACGGGATACTTAACATAAAATATCCACAATTTACTTTTTGTACTGCGCCTATATTCCCAGAGTTGCTTTTGATTTATATAATTTTTGACATTAGTTCTGTATGGATTCCGGTTTTGGGGGAATTTATTGCACAATTTATGTGGATTATTTTTATACATCCATTGAAATATAACGAAGAATTGTCACCTGTTTTAGAAGAAATGACATTTCTTCAAAAGATACCGATAGTAATTGAAAGTGTTTTTGCCAGAAATGCGTCAGAACTTGGACACACGTACGGTCATATCAGAAGAAACAGATTTGATAAATTATTTACCCGATTTGATTGGTTTTTAGGACAACTTCCCGAAGGAGTAGTTTATGAAAAACAAAGATCTATGTGGTTTTTATCAATTACAATATTAATCCAAAGCATTTTTCAGTTTTCTAAATGAATCATTTCTATTCCATAATCGAGCTCTTTGACGAGAGGATCGTTTTTGTAATAGGAGCTGTAGTAAACCTTTTTAACACCACTGCTGGCTAAAGTTTTGTAACAGTTCAGGCACGGATAATGTGTTATATATGCAACAGAATTATCAATAGACACACCGCGCTTAGCTGCGTCGGTGACCGCGTTTATTTCTGCGTGGATAGTCGCTTGTTCGTGATCATCCCTTATTATAGAAGTATGTTCACACCCGCCGAGGAATCCGTTATATCCCATGCTCACTACTCTATTGTCTTTAACCAAGACGCAACCTACTTTAAGTCGCTCGCAAGGAGATCTGACAGAAGAGAGATTTGCTATAGCCATAAAGTATTCGTCCCACGACAGCCTGGACATTTTTATCATTTAACATGTTAATTTTTATATGCTATCAAAATTTGCTATTTTTTTGGATTTTTTGGCCATTTCTGAAAGAAATTTTGGACAGCTTGTTAGAATAGAAAATGAAGGGATTCGAAAAGATAAAATGATCAAAAAATGCTGTTTTTTTAGCTTTTTTTTATAAGTATCTATATAATTTTTTTGTTTTTTATAAAAAAGTTATAATGTATCTTTTATTTTTTTATATAATAAATTTAAAAAATAATATGAACTCTCTCCCTAAAATATATTGTTGAATTTGTTGAATTTGTTGAATTTGTTGACTTAAGATAAAAATATAAGGTAATCTAAAATGATCAAATGTGACCGTTGTCAACAAGAATTCCCTTTTCGATGGAGATTAGAACGACATTTAGCTCGGAAGAACCCTTGTAAAAAGCAAAATGGGGAAAACGGACATCAAGGTGGGGAAAACGGACATCAAGGTGGGGAAAACGGACATCAAGGTGGGGAAATCGGACATCAAGGTGGGGAAAACGGACATCGCTGCGAGTTTTGTTTCAAAGAGTTATCTTCTTTGGTTGAATGTAGAAGACATATGTTAATTTGTAAAGCGCAACACGATGATGTAAGACAACTTGAAATCAAATTAGGTATACCAATTCCACAATATTCAAACACTATGTGTAGATTTTGTCTTTGTGAATTCAAAACCAAATTGAACAGACACCAATTAACGTGTATTGCGAAAGCCGAGTATAAAGAGAAACTGGAAAAACAACTCGAAGAGAAGCACGCACGAATTGCTCCGCAGACTATCAACAATACTACAAATCATAACAGTACTAAAATAGATGATCATAGTACGAATACGACGAATAACAATATAACGCAATATATAACGGTGAATCCATTCGGGAAGGAGAATATGGAATATATAACGCGAGCGGTTATTTTGAAGTTGTGTAGAAAATCTAATTTTAGAGACGAGATCATTCCGAGACTAGTTAAACAAGTACATTGTAATCCAGACCATCCTGAAAATCATAATCTGTTGATAACGAATCTGAGAGCGGCGCACGGAACTGTGTACGACGGCGAGAACTATATAGCAGAAACTTCCAAAGACATTATAGACCAGGTGATGGATAACGTGACTGATCACTTGACGACGGCGGCATATACGGATAATGACGATGGAAAGTTTAATCAGTACGAGAGAGCGATAAGCAGGTTAGAAGAAGATATAGGAGACGAAGATTCAAAGTTTAAGAGAGAGCAGAGAACAAAAGTGAGAAGAAATATATATAATAATCAGAAGATTTTGCAAAAAACGAAGCGAACTGTTGAATCACAAGAATAGAAGTAATAATGTAAAGAATTAATTCGTAGTCTATTGTAATGAATCGAGATGTATATACTCGGATAGGAGAAATGCTGCCGATCGAAGACATTATTTCTCTGTCTGAAACTTGTACGGAAGCGAGAGATTGTTTGAAAGGATTTTACGCTCCAGAGAGAATGGTTTTGAAAGATATTCCACCGAAGTCGAGTGGATTTTTAGAAGCATATGAAGATGCCAAGTCGTGTGTTTGTATTAAATCAGTAATACGGGCATATTCCAAGTATCAAAAATTTATGCATGTTATTCATAGCTACAATAATAGAGAAGAATTGTACCAGCTCGTGAAAAACAATTTGAAATATGCAAATATGATGATGTTCAGATTGGATCATGGACCAATTCGGTGTGATATTAAAATGTGTATAGATAGATATCATCACGAGAGAGTCTGTGACTATATGCAGGGACTGACGCACGAGCAAAGAGAAATAGCAGAATATAAACCTGAAAATGGAGAGCTAGTTACGGTGCAAGCGTTTGCTGGAACTGGTAAAACCACCACACTAGTGAAATATTGCGAGAATAATCCAGAATTAAATATATTGTACGTCGCATTTAATAAAGATCTTGCCAAGGAGAGTGAGAATTCTTTCAAACACTTACCTCGAGTGACGGTGAGTACAATGCACGCATTAGCTTTGTATAAAATGTACGGAGAAAACGAGCCACCTGTCATAGAGAATCTAAACGTCCAAGATATAGCAAATCATTTGGATATGGATGATTTAAAAGATGCAGGAATTGTGAAAAAGATCATGGAAAAGTTTTTCGCTTCTCAGGATAAATTCCCGGATGAACATCACGCTTACAATTTGTCTCTGAATAATTGTAAACCATATTGCGTATTAGCGAGGTCATTGTGGGAAAACATGCCGTTGATATGTCATGATGGATATTTGAAAACGTTTCAATTAAAAAAGGAGAAACTGGGATTTGATGTGATATTGGTGGATGAATGTCAGGACTGTACACCTGCAATGTTGGATATAGTTTTCAATCAGAGGAATTCAATTAAGATATTCGTAGGTGATATTCATCAACAAATATATCAATTTAGGACCGTAGCGAATCCTTTTGAAATCGATCATAAGAAGACAGAATTTAGTTTGACTCACACATTCCGATTTGGAATAGAATTGGCTCAGTTTGCTACAAAGTTTCTTAATACCTACAAAAAACTTAATGTAAATATAGTTTCAGCGCAGAAAGAACAGACCAAAGTTATTCTCTATGGTTCTCAAGATTATATCATTAGAAAAAAGACAGTGATTTCAAGAACAAATAGATCAGTATTCATGCACGCATTCACGATATATTGTATAGATCCTATAGTCAAGGTACATATATTGGGAGAAGAAATAGACTTTGAATACGAGATCAATTGTGCGGCGTCTTTAGTGAGAATGTATAATAATGATTTTGAAGACCTTGTTCCGGAACTGCGGGATTTTGATTCATTATCTGACGCTATATATCACTTTACCCATGTGGTAGGAGACTCCAGATGGAAATTGAGAATTGCTCTGTTTCAGGAGCACGATCCTTCTACTGAGGATCATATAGTAGGACACTGGGCAAGTTTGCAAAACTGTTGGAGTTCTAAGGAAGATGCGGATATTATTTTGACTACTACTCACAAAGCTAAAGGATTAGAATTTGACAACGTAGTTTTAGGAAATGATTTCACTCAATTGATGACTAATTCATTTCCTCCTAAGATTCATTTATATACATTTATGAGAGGAGATTACATAGAAGCATATAATCTGTTATATGTCGCTATGACCAGAGCCAGGAAAACTGTAGAATTGAATAAGGAGTTGTCATCTTTTTGGGAAAATATCAGGAGAGGTGTGAGATTTTGGACTTCTACAGGAGATGAGCAAGCGTGTGCAGCGTGTGGGAATATGACCGATATAATATTGAGAAATGAAAGAAGTCCTGTAGGACTCGCGAGATGTTTAGGATGTGCGTTATGATTTAAAAAATATAATGATTGAAATAATTACATGGATTTAGGAGCTGAAATAACGGCATTGAAACAGAGAGTTGCTGAATTAGAAGAGCAGAAACCAGCAATAGAAATTCCTGCGAAACCTAAAGTGAAGCGAGCACCGAGTCCGTATAATTTGTTTATGCAAAAGAGATGTGCAGAATTGAAGAAGGAAAATCCCGATATGAAATTGCCTCAGTTGAGTAAAATGATAGCGGCTGAGTGGAAGGAAAAGAAGGCGTCGGCATAAACTCAGTCCAAATCTTTACCTCCAGATGCCCATTTCAACTTATTTTCATTGTAAATAGCCATAAAAATCATTAGATTTGTCAGTATATACTCGTCTTTTACAATCAGGAAAAGACTATCTATTCTTTCTATAGGTGTTAGAAGAATAGATTGTTTTTTATATCTGTCGTAGATAAATACACTAGCTAAATGGCTAAGTAGAATTTGGTAATCGGATATTTCAAAGAAATCTCCCAAATCTGACGAACTATCTGACGAACCGTATCCAATATTTTGTGAAGGTTCAATCTTTATGTAGTCCTCATTTGGAATCTTGATACTGAGACTCATTAGTTCAATAGGATATTTGATTTCATAGAAGTATCCACCCTTCGCTGAGTTTGTTTTTGATACTGATAGCTCTTCTTATGTTTCTTAAAATGAAGGTAAGGTTCATGAAGAGAGCCCAGTGAGTAAGAACCCAATACCCCGCCCAGAGAGACGTCCCGACCATTAAAAATAGGAAAGAAATAGAATTAAATGTTATAAATACTAATATGCGCTCAGTCACCAGCACGATCGGGCTCTTCTTCGGGCTCTTCTTCGGGCGCTTCTTCGGGCGCTTCAACTGTGTTGGCAGTGGCTGATTCCTCATTACTTGGGATAGAAGGCCAGCTGTCCCCTGGACCAGAGCCATTGGCATCGCTGGCTGAGTCGGTGAACAGCCGCACCGCACGGACGTTTTCTGCCGCGCATAGGCGAGGAGAGCCGACAGACTGTTTTGAACGAGGGCTGTCAGGATCATTACGCTTGGGCTTATTATCAGGGCTGGGCGACGCAGATGCTACGTCGTCTACAGCAGCAGGATTTGGTTCTCGCTGCGCCTGGTTGTCAATGAGATTGGCCAACTGATCATGACAGCGCTTCAGAAACATTGCCATACATACAGCCAATATTGTCACGTACATAAGCGTATAGTCCATTGGAAAAGGGAAGACACGGCTGGGGATGATTCTGTGGCTTACTTTTAAAGACGAGTTCTGCGATCCTTCACTGGCAGTTCTGCGATCCTTCACTGGCAGTTCTGCGATCCTTTCCACTGGCAATTCTGCGTGCAATTGGCCAAGTCTGACAGTACGTCACGCGTAAGGCTCCAGGTGCTGCTCATTTGTTCTCCAAATCAACCGATGTACCAACGCGCTAGAGCGCAAGCTTGTGTGACTGATGTTCTTGCCACGCGAGAGCTAGATTGGTCTCCCGCCGCGCGCAGAGAGCTCCAATTCAACTTCCAGGCTTATATGGGCTTATATGGAGTCTGATATGAAAGTTCAAGAACTTTCGCGTAAAATTCAAGAGCTTTCACGTTTGAGATTGGAGTGTGTCAGGGAGCGTGTGCCGCGTAAAAATCCACCCGCACACTGCCCAGTGCAACTCACGCCGTCGCCGCAGGCACGAGAGTCGCCAAAAATGGAATACAGCTGTCTGAAGCGCAAAGAACAAGACAGACCCCGACAGGCGCGCCCCCGCAGCTTTGTGGGCGAGCCCGTGGCTGCCAGGAGCAGCAAAAAATCCGCCGCCCAGTGCCCAGCGCAGCTCACGTCGTCGCCGCAGGTACGATAGTCGCTAAAAATGGAATATAGCTGTCTAAAGCGCAAAGAACAAGACAAGACCCCTTACAGGCGCGCCACCGCAGCTTTGTGGGCGAGCCCGTGGCTGCCAGGAGCAGCAAAAAATCCGCAGCCGACCGCGCCGACCGCGACTCACGCCCTTCTCGAAAAGCGTGTGTTTGATGAACTTTCAATCAAAGAATAGTTGGCCATCATGGACGACCCCTGGGATGACCAAGTTGCACAGCCCCTTAATGAGCCTGAGGAGGATGCGCGCGCCGCACAGGAAACATATGAAAAAGGGGCTATTGAAGCTATGTTTTTAACCTTTCGCTGGATACAGGACCGCGGTGGTTACGTTAAATGCCCTGCGTGCTTGGAATGGTTCCTCAAGCATCACGACCAGCTGTTTATTATGTTTGGTTGCGGGCATGGAATGTGCAAGGGCTGCCTGACCGATAAAGTTATTGCTGACCTCTCTCAAAATTCAAACGCTCAGACAATTCATTGCGCCCTCTGTCGTACTCCTTTTCCAGTGCCTGGTGACATTCTTGTCACTGCTGCGGCAGCCCGGGCGCAAGCTCTTGGTGTGCGCATCTGCTACGTCTGTAACCAGGATCGCGACGCCGCTGGGAACGGCTGTCATGCTGTTCAATGCTTCGCTTGCCGCCAAAACTTTCACGCTGCCTGTAGCCAACTTCACAGCTGCGCTGGAGGCGTTACGCTCTGCGACGGATGCTTCACCTGCCTCTTACCCGATCGCGCCAACGGCACAGTCGGATTCGTAGCTACTCTTCACGCGCACGCCGTTCCAGCGCAGCCCAATGAACACCTTCGGATATTTCAAATGACCGCGCCTGGGTTCTTGTTTTTTTTGAGCCTGCTGTTGTGCTACGTCGCTAACCAGTGTGACAACCGCCGTTATCGTTTTATCTTTGACCCGGATCATCCTTTTTCGTGTAGCGTTTTCCTGGACCGTAATAGATACAGCGCGACGTTTCAACATCTTGCTGACCAACTTTTTGACTGCTTTATGAGCGACTTCGATCTGGGCGGTCTTAGTGTAGCTGAGTGGATACGCATACATGGCCGTCCTTTTGCGTGGCCGCGTGACAACGGTCGCCGTTACCCCTGTGTATTCAGTCGGCTCGTTTTTGAGCAGTTTATGAAGCCTTTGGTCTGCCAGGAAGTCTTTGCCTTTTTTGAGAACTATCAGCAAGACATCCGTATTTTTCAGGTGCTTCCAAATATGTCTCGGCATCACATTGAACAGATGGGATCCTTTATTGATCGTAAGTGCCGCGACCCTCGTGCCGCGCCAGCAGTCGCTGCTTTTCCTGCTCTCCATGCGCCTGCCGCTGCTGTCGTGCCCGCTGCTGTCGTGCCCGCTGCTGTCGTGCCCGCTGCTGATGTTCCCGCTGTCGTGCCCGCTGCTGTTGTGCCCGCTGATGTTGCTCTTCCAGCGCCTGCTTTTATCCCAACTGGACCTGCGGGTGTTTATGTACCTGTGGCTCCTGATTTTCCACGCGGTATTATTCGTGTCGGTGCTGTTCAAGTTGAGCAGCCACCGGCTCAACGTATGCGTGTCACTTTCCCTCAGCCAGAGCTGCCTTTTCCAACTGAAGCTGTGCATATGCTGGAAATATTTGAAACCTCAGAGCAGCACACCTTATTTGTCCAGCTCGCGTTTTTGCGCCAGCAGTTTATGAATACCGCTGGTCGCCTTCTAGAGGCGCGCTGGAACACCGATACGTCTATGGCTACTGTTATCCGTGAGCTGCGCGAGTTCCTAGACCACCGCCAGAACCTCCGCGTGATCCCCAACGACGCCTGAAGTCTAGAGTCTCTAACACCAGAAACTCATCGGACGGTTCCCAACTTTTGAATACTAGATTCTTATTAGCAGAATTTAGTTTTTGTTCATAAGGGCCAGATACCGTTCACCACCTGCGGTCGTAAGAAATTCTGATAGTTGTTCGGGACGTCCAACCAAACCAAGAATAGCAATGTTGGCGGAACTTTTCGGCAGCCGCGATGTGCCACGAATGTCAAGGGGTTCCAGGTGTTCCGGGCTGGAGCTGCGTTTGCGTCCAGTTGTCACTAGCTTCTTGCTGCCACGTCCGCGCCCACACCCACGCCCACGACCACCACGCCCGATGTAGTCTTTCCCGTTTTTCTGCACCCACTTGCCGGTTGCGATGTCCCACTCACACCGCTCATTGTCGTCGCCAACTGGAGGTGCGCCGCGGGGCTTTTTAGCATGCGCAGCCTCATCCTCATCATCCTGCTCCGAGTGGAGAGAAACTCGCAGTGATGCTTCCATCATCGTGTAGGGTTTATCAACAGACAGGCGGCTCTCAGCAAAGAAGTTTCACCCCCTGCGCTGCGCGCCTCTTCATCCTCATTGTCATCCTCTTCTGGAACCGAGCGGCAAGAAAAGGCACAGGTGGCTATCAGCAAAGAAGTTTCACCCCTGCGATGCGCGCCGTATACACGACTCCATCCAGGTAGTCGGCAAAGACCTGCTCGTGGGTAATCATCTCAAACATTACCCGCAGGACTGGATACTTCATGGGGTCGTAGTGTGCAGCAAGGAGGCCGTCCAGTATCGGTTTCAGCATCAGAGCTTCTGCAATCTCATTATCACCCATTTCAACATCCATGTCATATGTCCGGAAATCCTCAACCTGCGAAAAACAGTGAAATAAAACAATAAAGAAAAGACATACCGTTTTGAAGGACAATTCCTGGAGGTTACCCGCCGTCTGATATTGCACTTTAAGTGTGTCGTCACCACGTAGTATGCACTTCTTGACGGCACTCGGTGCGGTGTTCAGTGTTGGCTTCTTTCCAGACCACATCTTATTCACAATATGGACATCAGACTGCTCCCAGATCAGAACCTCGCCTTCTGTCGCTTGCTGATCGTGCGGTAGATTGAGCAACTCTGCCGCCTGCTCGGGATTCGCAGCTGCCCATTCGATCAAGAGCGGCTTCTGAAAACTCATTCCCTTACTGCTAACCCCCTTCACTATCGAGTCTGGGCAGTTTTTGCAAACATCACGGCACTCTTGCGACTTCATGCTCTCGATGCGCTCTCGCATAGCCTGTAGAAACAATCAAGAACTTAGCACAAGAAAAGCAGTCGCGCCTGGTTCCTTCCAGATTCATCGCGGTCTGTCCCCAAATCGTCCTGGGACTGAGTGGAAATAAAAGGAAAACGTAAGTTCACGCACCTCATGTCCCTGCTGGGATGGAGTTGCACCACCTGTCCAAGACCCACGGTTCATGGGATTGCGTGACGCGGTCCCTGGAGTCGTTTTCCTTCCGAAACTGCCGAACATCGCGCTCTGTTTAGAAAAAAGCCAAGCCTGCGCATAGCATTTAGGAGGATAGACATTATGAGAATTGAGAGGTACTTGGAGCCACTGTCTGAGGGTACTGTTGCAAGAAGAACTGGTGCGATCCGTGGCTAGACAGTACAGGCGCAGGCGAGAACAGCATAATTAACCTGACTATTTTTTTCATTGCGGGGCGCAGGCGACAGAGTTAGCATCCAGCTCGGCCCATCCGCCGAAAATTGCTGGGCGTGTGGGGCGCACGTGGGCGAGGACTGCGACGGCGAGAGCAAAGAGTTCATTGGCTCTGTACAGGCGCGGCGAGAAGACAGCGCAAACCTGACT
>MDTC01170932.1_pt1 | contig 14920 bp, 14 predicted proteins | sample 811181 | NCBI WGS metagenome assembly MDTC01 (sample SAMN05326644, study PRJNA326480) | marine metagenome | isolation source: seawater | place: Pacific Ocean: North | collected 2011 | reverse complement strand
TCAAATCATGGAAAAAGCATGCTGACGCGGCAAATGTACCAGCTTCAGATCCATTTGTACCAAACTCTTATGATGCTGCCTTTCTAATGGCTTTAGCTATAGAAAAAGCTGGTTCTGCAGATCGATCAAAAATAGCCGCAGCACTTCGAGAGGTTGCTAACGGTCCAGGAGAGAAAATTTATCCTGGTGAATGGAAAAAGGCTAAAGGGATTATAGCATCTGGTGGATCTATCGACTATGTTGGTGCTGCGGGACCTCAAGATTTTGACAAGAATGGCGATGTAGCTGGCTTGTTTAGTAAAAACACCGTTGTCGATGGTAAATGGAAATCTGTCGTTATAAAATAACATGATAGAACTTCAAAAAAAGCCCCAAGACTATCTGGGGCTTTTTTAATTCAAGAGAATAGGTTTGTTGGATTTTGAACTGCTCTCTTTTAACCATGGGGGAAATGCTTTTGTTTCCCATTCAGCCTTTAGATAAATTTTATAAAGGGCATTTAACCACTGTCTCAAATTTGTGGTTGCAAGATCAAATTTGGCCTGACTTTTTGTAATATTTGATACTTCTGTGTTCTCACCTAGGAACACGAGTTGGAAATTACTCTCACTCCGACGAATCTGAATGCTGGTAACCAGCCAAGAAGGATTCTTAATTTTCATTTTGACGGCTTCAGCTTCTTGTTTGTCCAGCTCAGCCTTTTCTTGAGCTAGGGATTGTTCCAGTTCCGTTGGTATCTCGTTACTTGACTTAACTTCTAGCTGATCAGTTAAGCTTGGTATCAACCTATCTAAGAGTCTTCTTGATAGCCAAAGTCTTTCAACTTTTTCATTTTTGTCTGAAGAATCCATAACCACACGATCTTCCATTGGATTGAAGCTCATGGTTACAGTACTAATGAAAAAAGTTTCCTGGGAGTCCTGATTTATTACTTTTGACATTTTTATGAATACCCAGCTGTATTTTTTTTATAAATTAACTTTTTTTCAACTGGCCGCATAAGTCGGTCATTTTTCTTATTGCTATATTGTAGCCTTCAGTTCCAAAACCAGCAATAACTGCATTAGCTTTTTGTGAAACATAGGAATGATGTCTGAAGTTTTCTCTTGTATGGATGTTACTGATGTGAACTTCAATTATAGGTCCTTCAAATAGGGTCAGAGCATCTAAAATAGCTACCGATGTGTGAGAAAAGGCTGCAGGATTAATAATAACACCATTAGCTTCTTCTCTAGAAGCGTGAATCCAGTCAATGAGATCGTGTTCTGCATTGCTCTGGAAAAATTTTAGCTTTGCATTATATTTTTTTGCTGTTTCAATACAACTTTTCTCAACATCTTTTAATGTTTTTCCCCCATAAAGTTCTGGTTCCCTTTGGCCTAAAAGGTTCAGGTTAGGGCCATTAATTACGTAGATTAAATAGGACATTTCATGCTCCTTAATTTTAATTCACATCTTGCTAAACTAAAAGCTAAGACGACTAAACCATTAAAATATTATGTAACAAGTTTTCTTTTTGTATACTTTTTATTCTTCCACATATTTTCTTTGATTATGAAATTTAATTTTTGTGCAGCTACAATAGCTTGACTCTCATTATTAAAAAGAGGGTTAAATCCGAAACGCATAATATCAGGTTCTCTGTAGTCGCCTATGACTTGATGGTCGATTAGCGCTTGCATTTTCTCGTAAGCGTACCGTGTCCTAAAGGAAACCTGGCTACTCCTTAAGGAAGGATTTCTCGGACTAATAAGTTCCAAATCGAGCCCTAAACTCTCTATTTCTTCAATAAATAGTTGGGTTATATCTTGAGCTTTTTTTCTAAACACTTTCATGTTTACTTTTTTCCAAATCGCCAAAGCAGCCTTTAAAGCTGCCATTTGTATCACTGGAGGGGTTCCAATTCTAAATTTCCTTATGCCTGACGCCGGTACAAAGGATAGATCAAATTTAAAAGGAAATTCGTGACCAAGCCAACCAGAAATCTCCGGTTCTATTTTAGGTATATGGGATGGTTTTACATAAAGGAATGCAGGAGCTCCAGGGCCTCCGCACAAAAATTTGTACGTGCATCCAACGGCAAAATCTATATCATGTTGGTCTACATTTAGGCACAGTGCCCCAACAGAATGAGCTAGGTCCCAGACGGTTACTATTCCTTCTTTTTTTGCTAAATTAGTCAATTTCTCTATGTCGTGAACATACCCTGTTCTGTAATCAACTTGTGTTAACATGAGGATAGATACATCCCCTTTTCTTATTTCGTCCTCTAAACTATCTGTGTTGACCAACCTAACAGGTGGTAGATTTTTTTGTTTTAGAATAGAATTTGCTACATAAATATCTGAAGGGAAATTGCCTTTGTCACTTAGAATAACTCCATCCTTGGGAGCGATCTGTATAGCACTTGCCAAGGCCTGATATACTTTCAAAGAAAGAGTATCTCCTACTGTAACACAATCTCTTTTTGCTCCTATCAGACTAGCTATATCATTTCCCAAAGTTTCAGGCTGATCCATCCAACCTGACTGATTCCAGCCTTTTATCAGAAGTTTGCCCCATTCATTATGAGTGACATTTGAAATTGCTTTGGCAGCACCTTTTGGTAATGGGCCTAAGGAATTTCCATCTAGATAAATTAGATCTTTGGGAATTTCAAATAGGGAATTGAATTTCAAGAAAACATCATTTTCCATAAAGGCTATTGATCTTTCATCTGGTTAAAGTATACCTGGGCTCACTGATAATGGACCCTACCGTTTTGTCAATATTGATGTATTCAAAAATCTAAAGGGTTGGAACCATAGGAATTTTCTACAATATATTTTTCAGAGCTGCTGAAAGTTTTTCGAGAGAAACGGTTTTAGGTTTTCTGGCAGCCATTGCAGTAGTTTTTATTTGGTCTTTTTGGCTAATTATTAGTCGTTTAGGAGTTCATACTTCATTAACGATCTATGATTTAACAGCTATTCGTTTTGGACTGTCATCATTGATAGTTTTTCCATTTATACTTTATTTCAAGACATGGCGAACGATTAGTTTTGTTAAATCACTTGCTGTTGCTTTTTCAATTGGCCCTATTTATGCCCTTTTAGCTTTTGGGGGCTTTATGTTTTCTCCAGCCTTTCATGGTGGGGTATTCATGAATGGATTTCTTCCATTTATTGTGGTTTTATTGGGTTTTATTTTTGGTCAAAGAATAAAAGTTCTACAACTTGTTGGTATTACGTTTATTTTATGGGGTTCAACAATAATTTTGTTTGAAGCACAGGGCTTTTCCCAAAAAAATAGTTGGTTCGGTGACGTCTTATTCATCTTAGCGGCCTTTTTTTTAGCAGTCTTTATGAATCTTGTTAAGAAATGGAACCTTCAATACATTCAGATTTTATATTGTATCTGCTTGGTTAACGCAGTTTTCTATTTGCCTTTTTGGTTCTTTCTTCTCCCTAGCGGTATAGAATCATTTAACATTTTTTGGCATGATCAAAACGTTATTATTAACGTTTTGTTTCAAGGATTTATTCCTAACCTTCTAGGTTTATTTTTAACGGCATATTCTGCCAAGATTATTGGCCCCCCAAAAGCCTCGGCTGTACTTGCAGCAGTTCCAACTACGGGCGCTTTATTGGGATTTCTCTTGCTTTCAGAAACTCCCACATTGTTTGGATGGGTGAGCCTTGTCGTAGTTTCAACAGGGATTTTGATGGTAGTGATTAAGGGTGATGATATTGGAAAATGCTAATGGAATTCTAATGGAATTGTCACAGGTCCATCGTTGAGGATTCGTAGCTTCATGTGACTTCCAAAAATACCCGTTTTTGTGGGTATTTTTTTTTCTTTAAAAATCTCAACTAATTGATCAAAAATTTTCTTTGCGTTCACTGGAGGTAGAGCGTTCTTAAAATCTGGTCGATTACCACTTTTCGTATTAGCAGCTAAAGTGAACTGACTAACCAATAAAATTGAACCCTTAACATCGAGAAGAGATTTGTTCATTTTACCAAATTTATCCTCAAAAATTCTAATTTTTGAAACTTTTTCTGCAACTTTTTCACATGTTTGATTGTTATCATTTGGCATTGCACAGACAAGTGTTAAAAGGCCCAAACCAATGGAACCCACAATCTTTCCATTTACCTCTACTGAGGCACAAGATACCCTCTGAATATTCAATAACAAGCTATTGCTCTCTCTCTCTGCAAACATATTCAATCACTATTGAATTACATAGTCTATATGATAGTTTTAGTTACTACTACTGCGTCAGGTTATTAATGAAAAACCCCCTTTTTGAGAAGCTCTTCAAAAAAAAAGAACATGATGAAAATGTATTCCTTTCTTTTGGTGACGGGACTTCCCTTACCTATAAAGAATACATGAAAATGATCTATGAATTTTCGTCTATCTTTAGCTCGATAGGATTAAAGCCAGGAGACAGGTTAGCTTTGAAGATAGAAAAATCCCTATATTTTTTGGTTGTTTATGGTGCTTGTGTTCATAGAGGGCTGATTTTTTTACCTATAAATGATAGTGCCACTACTAAAGAATTATTGTATTTTCTTAAAGATTCAGAAACCAGAATAGTAATTTCAGACAAAGAACAGGTTCATGATCTAAGGAAATTTTTGATTAACTCTGATGTACTAATTGAGACATTAGAAAAAGACGGCACTGGATCATTACGAACTATAGCAAAATGTGCACACTTTTCAGCTGAACCAGAAGTTAGAAATTTACAGGATATCGCCGCACTTCTTTATACTTCCGGAACCACTGGAAGACCAAAGGCAGCAATGATTACACATGAAAATTTGATCTCAAATTCGAAAACTCTTATGGAATTTTGGCGCTTTTCTCGTGAAGACATACTTATTCATGCATTACCAGTTTATCACACCCATGGTCTTTTTGTAGCTACTAATGTCATTTTAATGGTATCAGCAAGGATGATTTTTATTAGTAAGTTCGATGTTGATAGTGTCATCAAGGTTATCCCTAAAGCTACCACTATTATGGGAGTGCCTACTTACTATTCAAGACTCATCGAGTCTCCAAATTTGACCAAGGAATTGACCCAGCACATGCGTTTAATTATATCTGGAAGCGCTCCGCTTACTAAAGAATTAAGTGACAAGTTTTTTGAGAGAACTGGGAAGAGAATTCTTGAAAGATATGGTATGACTGAGACCAATATGATTAGTTCTAATCCGTATTTTGGCGAGCGAAGAGCGGGAACTGTTGGTCATGCTTTGCCAGGAATTAAAATAAGAATTTGTAACCCTGAGACTGGCAAACGTTTATCTCGTGGGCACGTGGGGGAAGTTGAATTAAAGGGGAAAAATGTCTTTCGGGGCTATTGGAAGATGTCAAAAAAAACCCAGGAAAACTTTAGACATGATGGTTTCTTCAGAACGGGAGATCTTGGGAAATTTGACCAGCAAGGCTTCTTAGAAATTGTTGGTAGATTAAAAGACCTGATTATTACAGGAGGTTTAAATGTTTACCCTAAAGAGGTAGAAACCATATTAGACAGTTTTTCTGGAGTTAAAGAAAGTGCAGTAATAGGATTGCCTCACTTTGATTTTGGAGAGGCTGTATTGGCTGTGATCATTAGTGAAACAGGATCTGTCCCTGATGTAAAACACATAGCACAATATCTAGAAGGTAATTTGGCCAAATATAAATGCCCAAAGGAGTACATTTTTATGAATAGTTTACCTCGAAATAATTTGGGAAAGGTGTTAAAAAAATCCTTAAGAGAACAATACAGAAATTATTTTACTAATATAGAGTGAATCATGAGCCTAGAGGATATTTTATCTAGAGTAGAAGTTGCTGAAATAGAAACTGGGAGAAAAAAAGGTTCTGTTAATATAATTGCGGTTTCAAAAGTACAGCCTGTCGAAAGAATCAAGCGAGTTCTTAATCAAGGACACCGGGTTTTTGGAGAAAATCGTGTAAAGGAGTCCTTAGAGAAGTGGCCTGTATTGATTGAAGAGTACGGGGAAATTGAATTGCATCTATTAGGGCCCTTACAAACTAATAAAGTAAAAGAGGCTACGCAATTTTTTAATGTGATTCATAGCGTAGATCGTAAAAAATTAGTTTTAAAACTTGACAGTGAAGTTCAAAAAAGGGGGATTTGTCCAGAATTGTTCATTCAAGTTAATACGGGCAATGAACTCCAGAAAGCTGGGGTGGCTTTAGAACATTTGGAAGATCTTTTTAAGTTAGCAAAAGAAGAATATTCTTTACCAGTTATTGGTTTGATGTGCTTGCCTCCAGTAAATGAACCGCCTTTGACTCATTTTAAGAAACTTTCTAGCCTAAATGAGCACCTGGGGCTTTCAAGAATTTCTATGGGTATGAGTAATGACTTTGAAGACGCTATAAAATCAGGAGCTACTGACATTCGAGTTGGATCAGCAATATTTGGTTCACGTAGCTAGTCTGCTAATTTTGAGCAAATATGTGACCACTTTTTCTTTTCTTTGTTTCTAAATACTGTTTGTTTTCATTAGTAGTCCTGGTCACTAATGGTACGCGACTTACTATTTGTATGTCAGAATTTTTGAAATTCGCTACTTTCAGAGGATTATTTGTCAAAAGATCTATTTTCTTGACTCCCAATTCTTTCAAGATTTTTGTTCCTACTGTAAAATCTCTTTCATCGTCTTCAAAACCGAGTTGATGATTTGACTCGAATGTATCTAGTCCAGCGTCTTGTAGTTTATAGGCTCGCATTTTATTAGCTAAGCCGATTCCCCTACCTTCCTGATTCAAATAGAGTATTATGCCACATTTTGCCTTCTTTATTTTGTTGATAGCTAGGTCCAATTGTTCGCCACAATCACACTTAAGGGAATGCAAAATATCACCTGTAAAACATGCTGAATGTAATCTAGTCAGTATTGATTGAGAAAAATCCAAGGCTCCAATTTCAACAGCATAATGCTCTGATAAGCTGATAGGATCCCTAAAAACTGAAACTTTAGAGGAGAGCCCGTAACGTAGAGGAACTCGTCCTGAACTAATCAGCACAGGGTTAGGGTTAGATTTTTTGGAAATTATAGAGTTGGAGATGTTTTGATATAACAAACCTTCTCCTTCGAGCTTTTTTGCGGTTTCACCGTCTATAGGAATAACCAAAGTAGCAGGTAATAGCTCAGCCTCTTTACAATATTTGATTCCAATTCTTGCTATTTCTGAATCCCCATTTCGAAAACTTTCATATGGTCCTTTCATAGGATACTCTAAATCAAGTGAGGGATCTGCAGTGGCTTTGATCCAGTTTAGGTCAATCTTTTTTTGTATTTTTAGCCTAGCGATATCGTTTTCATATACTCTGGCTTTTAGTAAATCAGCACGTTTTTTTGTTACCGCTATATAAGGATCAGGCTTTGATAATGAAAAAAATGTTTTTAATTTTTCAAAATTTTCTGCAGTCAGTGTTTCAATTGAAATAATTAAAGCATTTTTATTCTTGTTTTTAACAATAATAGGAATGCCAAATTTCAAGTCACTGATCTGTCGAATAGACTGTTCTTCTTGGGTGAGGTAGGAGTGCATCTTAAACTTTCAAAATCTAGTTCTTAATAATATAGTTGCTCAATTAATAAAATAAACACCAAACAGATTCTTATGCTAAAGAAACCCAAAGTGTATAGTTTGAGAAACGTAATGAAAAATGATAGTAAAGAAACTAAAAGTGTAGCATTAGTAGACAATGATCCAACTCTTTATAATGAGCTAGAAGAGCAACAGGATTTTGAGCCAAACTATTTTTGGCAACATTTTAAAAAACTAGATGATTTTATTCAAGAAGCGCAATCAAAGGTTTTTGACCTAGTCATTTTTAATCAGCCTAAATCTGAACAAAAAAGCGTAGAAAAATTCTCTATTTCACTTATGAAATTGCAGCATGTTCCAACAATTGTTCTTTTTTCAAAAAATGCGGCAAAGGATTATAATACTAAGGATGATAATCTAGAAAGTTTAACTTTTATCGAAAAACCTTTTAGATTTGTGACATTAGTTGAAATTATGAATGAAAAATTTAAGTTTCAAGAAAAATCTAAATTTCTAACCATAATAATTGGACCTTACTTTCTCAAACCTTTTGAAAAGGTAATATTGGATAATTTTGGGGAGGAGTTGTTCTTAACAGATACGGAAGTTAAAATCGTGAAAATACTTTCCAAATATGAGGGGGGCTTTGTAAGAAAGGAATTGGTTATGGAAAAAGTTTGGGGAATCAAGAAGTTTCTTGAAACACACACCTTAGAAACTCATATCTATAGGTTGAGGAAAAAAATTCAGAAGAAGTTCAATGAAGATTTATGGATTAAGAGTGAGAAAGGAAGATACGCACTTGGATACAAATCTTGAAGAAATATAATTATGAAAATAATTACTTGGAATATTAATTCGATCAGGCTACGAAGCTCTTTAATTTCTAAAATATTAGAGGAAGAAGAACCTGACATTTTATGTCTACAAGAATGCAAAAGCCCATCAGAGGATATGCCGTTTGGAGTATTTGAGCCTTTGGGTTATAAATTTTTTGCGTGCTGGGGACAAAAAAGTTATAATGGTGTTGCCTTTATTTCCAGGATTCCATTAGAAAATATTGAAAAGAGGAAATTTTTGGGATCAGAGCAGGCTCGGCATATTTCTGCTAGAACGAGTACAGGTCTAACCATCCATAACTTTTATTTTCCTGCTGGAGGTGATATTCCTGACAGAAATTCTAATGAAAAGTTTGCTTTTAAGCTTGATTATATAAAAGCGGTTGAAGATTATTTCAGAGCCTTAAATCTTAGCAAATCTATTTTAGTTGGTGATTTAAATATAGCTCCCGAGGAACAAGATGTATGGGATCACAAGAAGTTATTGAAAGTTGTAAGCCATACTCCAATAGAGGTGGATCATCTAAGAAGTTTGGCTAAATCGGGTCCTTGGATTGATGTATTAAGGAAAAAATATCCAGATGAAAAACTCTTTTCTTGGTGGTCTTATAGGGCAAAAGACTGGTTGGTTTCAAATAAAGGACGCCGGTTGGATCATATATGGCTTACAGAAGATCTTTTAGATAAATGCAAGAGCTGCTATATTCTCAAGGAAGTAAGGGGGTGGAGTTCACCATCAGATCATGTCCCAGTAGTAGCCGAGTTAGTTTTGTGAATCGTCCTGAATTTAAGGTGAAAAATAAAATCGCTACTATCACTTTACGCGCAGAAGCAAGGAAAAATGCTGTTGACCGTAAGGATTTAGATCTTATCGTCAAATTTTTAGAAAAAATAAAAAATGAAAAACTAAGATGTTTAATTTTGTCAGGGAAAGGTGATACTTTTAGCTCGGGAATGTATCTTCAGGAACTAAATATTGGTGACTGGCAGGAAAACCCAATTTCTGAAGTCTGCGACTTGATTGAAAAACTACCTTTCATTTCAATATGTCTTTTAAACGGAGGAATTTATGGTGGAAGTGTGGAGTTGGCATTATCTTGTGATTTTAGGATAGGTTGTAGCTCTGTTAAACTGAAGATTCCCGCAACTAAGTTTGGAATTCATTACGGTGTAAAAGGAATTAGACGATGTTTAGAAGCCTTTGGCTTGCAGTTATCAAGGAAGATTTTATTCTTAGGGCAGTCCTTAGATTTTAAAGAGTTAATAGACGTTGGATTCTTAGATTACCATGCCAAGGATATTGATTCTTCAAATATCATTTTGAAGAGAATTATAGATGAAATTTCAGAATTGTCTTTGGATGCTATTTGGCAAATGAAAGCCACGCTTCATGATTTAAGAAATAATAATATTAACCATTCTAGAGAAAAGTCTAGGTTTAGCCATAGTTTTAAGAGTGGAATTGTGGCGAAGCGGCTTAAGTTTTACAGAAAATCAAAAAAGGAAGAGTGATTTACTTTAATAATATCTCATTCATTAATTTTATTATAAAATTTCATTAATTCTGCTGAGACATAAAATAAATCATCTTTGATATCAGAATTGATCCTAAGGTTTTTCAATTTTATTTCTGTCTTTTGCTTATCATTTAGGGGAATATCCCAACCTATGATTGAAATAGGATCTGCTACAAATTTTAAAATAATCATTCCTGATCCGTAATTTTTGTCAATTTCCGTGATTTTCAAACTAACTTGATTTTCTAAAGTAGATATCTTGGAGCTTATCGAAGGATCTAGTAAATCTAGTTCATTGTTACTAAGATATTTGAGAGGAGTTTCGTTGATAGGAAATCTTAATGGTTCAGCATTAGACCCATAGTCTATAATTGCAAGAATCCCATGGCTGGCTAAAATTAAGTGGTCAGCTTTCTGATCCTTATATTCAATTCTCAGTTTTCCAGGTTTTTTTAATTTTATTACCCCTGATTTTTGTGTCCCATACGGGTCTATTTGCACAATGTCCGCTTCGAGTGACTGTATGCCATTAAGGTAATCTTCAATTTTTTCTATTTGATTAGCTTCTGATCCAAAAGATTGATTGCTGAATATAAAGAAGGTTATACTAATCGATAGAAACAAATACTTCATTAATTGGTTTGAAAAAAACATTAGTCCACTTAAGTCAGATTTCTGAGATTAAAATTTCTCTTTTGCCAACATGATTAGCTGGGGATACTATCCCTTGTTCTTCCATAGTTTCAACTAATTTTGCTGCTTTGTTATAACCAATAGATAGGCGTCTTTGGATATATGAAGTAGAACATTTCTTATCTCTGGCTACTATTGCCACCGCCTGATCATAAAGGGCATTATCTCCATCATTTTCTGGAGATATTAAGCCCATAGCTAAATCTATCTTACTTTGGGTCTCTTCATCTGGCCCATCAATTATTCCAGAAATATAATTAGGTGATCCTTGATTTTTTAGGTGGTGCACGACTTCTTCAACTTCTTCATCTGAAACATAAGGGCCATGTACTCTGGTGATCTTTCCCCCATTAGCCATGTAAAGCATGTCTCCCATGCCAAGGAGTTGTTCAGCACCCATTTCTCCAAGGATTGTTCTACTATCAATTTTTGAAGTTACTTGGAAAGAAATTCTGGTGGGAAAATTCGCTTTGATTGTACCCGTAATTACATCTACCGAAGGTCTTTGAGTTGCCATAATTAAATGAATACCAGCAGCTCTAGCCATTTGTGCTAGTCTTTGTATGCAGGCTTCTATATCTTTTCCGGAAACCATCATTAAATCTGCCATTTCATCTACAATTATGACTATGAAGGGTAAGTGCTCTGGTTTAATATTTTGATTTTCAAATTTTGGCTCGCCAGTTTCCTCATCAAATCCTATTTGAACAGTCCTGGTGAATTCTTCATTGTTACGCAGAGCCTGTTCTACTCTAAGATTATAACTCTCTATATTTCTAACTCCCATTTTTGACATTTTTCGATATCGCTCTTCCATTTCTCCAACAGCCCATTTGAGTGCTACTACGGCTTTCTTTGGATCAGTTACTACCGGGCTCAATAAATGAGGTATTCCATCATAAACTGACAATTCTAGCATTTTAGGATCGATCATGATTAATTTGCATTCTTCTGGAGAGAGTTTGTACAGTAATGAAAGAATCATGGTATTGATTCCTACTGACTTACCTGAACCGGTAGTTCCTGCAATCAATAAGTGGGGCATTCTTGCAAGATTGGCAACAATCGGCTCTCCTCCAATGTTCTTTCCTAAAGCTAATGGCAATTGGTAACTACTGTCTCCATAAGCTCGAGAAGATAGTATTTCTCTCAAGAACACTTTTTCTCTTGTGTTATTAGGTAATTCTATTCCAATGACTGATCTTCCCGGTATAGTCGAAACACGAGTTGCCAAAGCTGACATTGATCTCGCTATATCATCAGCTAAGCTAATTACCCTGCTTGCCTTTAGGCCTGCAGCAGGTTCAAGCTCATAAAGCGTGACAACTGGTCCAGGTTTCACTGATAGTATTTCTCCTCTAACCCCATAATCATCTAAAACATTTTCTAGCATCCTAGCATTTTCATTTAAGGCATCATCTGACATTAAATTCTTACTTGAAGTTGTTTGGCTTTGCAGCAGAGATAGTTTGGGAGCTTCATAGGATTCTATAGCTTCTCCTAAAAAGGATAGTGATGGTTGTTCTTCCTGTTTTGCCGCTTCACTTTTCAGGCCCATTCTTTTGTTAGGATATTTTACTTTTGATCCATGAGAATGTTTATTAGGCATTTTCTCCTGAACGGTGCCAGTATCCTCTGATTGCCATGATGTCTCATCTTTTTTTAAGAATCCAGAATCGTTTAATCCGCCGAGAGTAGGAATTATGGCTTTATGTTCAGTTGAGTTGTCTGGCTGCGAGAAAATAGTTGGTTCCAGGCGATAGTTTACATTTTTTTCTTCCAAACTTGATGAATCAATCTCATCATAATATGTCTGTTTTTTCTTGAATAGTGAGATCAGATCTTTCTTTTTGAAATTACTGTAGAAGATATAATGGATCATTTTCACCCCATATAAGAGACTACTAAAGAAAAATTTGGTCAATTTTGTTAGTTCCTTAAGGCTAGTAGCCGTAACAACTACTGATAGTGAGAGGGTCAAAAGTGCGCAGGCTGCTGAAGTTAAACGTAAAACAGTATTAGAATCTAGAAAGGCCGCTTGTAGAATGTATTTGAGAATGGTGTCCCCAAATATACCTCCCAGACCGTAAGAGAAAGAAAGGTTCCATTCTGTTGATGGTGGATAAGTCGCAAGAAATATTGCTGTGGTTGCTAGTGGCAGAGGAAAAAAAATGAGTCGAATGATCATTTTTCTTTTATTTTTGTCAAATGTTAATCTCCAGCTCCATAGTAGCATTAGAAATAATAAAAATTTATAAGATAACCCTAAACCTAGGTGCAAGGGGTCTGCTATGTGGCTTCCAAAAGCTCCAAAAATATTCTTAGCAGGTTCATTTGGTATATTCCTAAATGATGGATCACCAATGTGATAACTAAACATGATTAAACCCAGACTTATCGCCATAAATAGAAAAAGAATGCTAAAAAATTGGTAAAGGATTTGTTGTAACTTATCCTTGAAAGATGATGAAAGAATGGGCCTTCTTGTTTGAGGGGAATTAACTACTGACATGGGATTCAATCTCTTTTGCTGTTATTAAATTTAGGGCTTTGGCTATTTTAGCAAGTCCCAAAGCGGTTTTTTCTATTGGATGAACCAATGCTACTCTGATAAAATCAGATCCTGGATTATCAGAGTGCAAACAATTTTTTGTCTGGTGAGTAAGATATGAACCAGGCAGACATCTAATGCCATATTTCTTCCACAATGAATATGTAAAATTTTCACCATTTCCTACTTTTAACCAGAGGAAGAACCCTGCCTGTAGAGGTTTGAAACTTTCCATATTTTTGAAAATTTTGTCAGCGAGTTCATATTTTTTTCGATACAAATTGCGATTTATTTTTACATGCTCTTCCTCATTCCATGCTAATTGAGAAACTTCTTGGACTGGCATAGGCAAGGGTGCCCCACCATAGGAGCGAAGCTTTTTTATTGCATTAATATTATTCTGGCCTCCACATACAAATCCTGATCGGAGCCCAGGTAAATTTGAGCGCTTTGAGAGAGAATTGAAGCTTAGAGATTTTTCGGCATCATGATTTAGGATATTTGAGGCCTGTAATATTCCGATAGGCTTCATTTCTCGGTATATTTCAGAATAGCATTCATCTGAAAAAATTTTAAATCCATATAATTCAGCCAGGTTAAACAAAGATTTCCAATATTTTAGATCAGCAACTGCTCCTTGAGGATTAGATGGGGAGCATATGATAAGAATAGATGTCCTATTGAGGATTTTTTTTGGAACTTTACGAAAATCAGGCAAGAAACAATTGTAGGGCATTGCTGGTACAAAAAAAGGTTCAGCATCAGCGGCTAATGCTGCAGCTAAGTAACACTGATAAAATGGATTAGGAATTAGAATGACAGGCTTTTCTACTGTTTTTTGATTATCACAAAGGGCTAATGTTGCATTAAATATACCTTCTCGAGAGCCATTCAACGCTACCAAGCTTGTATCAGGGTTCGGAGGGTTAATGTCATATCTATTGCTTAACCAAAGACTTATAGCTTCCAGCAATTTTCTTGAGCCAAAATTTGGGGGGTATTTGTTTAACTGACTCGGGCATTTAGCTATTGCTTCTGCAACGAAAGGAGGAACTAAATGTTTTGGTTCTCCAATAGAAAAATCCAAAGGTTCTCCTAAAGGATCAATCTTATCTAGTAAGATTCTTAACCTTGAAAAGGGATAATCCGGTAAATTACTAAACCGCTCATTATTAACCATGACTGCCTCAAAATCGGAATCTGCGCTCCGCTCGTCTGATCTTACCTTTACTTTATGTTAAGGTCTAGCATTTTAAATGATATTATCTAAGCAGAAACCAGATAATCCAGGGCGGATAATTATTTTAAATGCTCAAGTAATTGAGCAGTTTGTAATATAGCTTGGTCTTCTTGGGGTTTGCCTAGTAGCATCAAGCCACAATTTTTTATTTCGGTAGGAATTGTTATAGAATTCAAACCTAACAAATTGGCTATACGCGTATTTCTCAAAGCTAATAAATTAGACTTTGTAAAGTAATCTTCAGATTCAATTAAATCTTTTATTTTCGGTGGTAAAATAGGACAGGTAGGGGCAAGCAAAGAGTCAAAACCAGCGATTTTATCTAGAAAACTTTTCCTTAAATTAGTAAGTTTTTTCCATGAAGACAGATAGACCTGATAATCAATGTTACGACCTCCTCTAAAGCGTGAAAGAATGGGTGGGTACATTTCCCCCGGGGAATCTTCAATGATTTTCCCCCAACTGCTATAGGCTTCATATGGAAAGATTGTTGATGCCAATGAGGTAGATT
>MDTC01020861.1_pt1 | contig 14920 bp, 13 predicted proteins | sample 811181 | NCBI WGS metagenome assembly MDTC01 (sample SAMN05326644, study PRJNA326480) | marine metagenome | isolation source: seawater | place: Pacific Ocean: North | collected 2011 | reverse complement strand
TCATCTGGATTTTCAGCATACATTAGTTGAACCCATTCTGGTAAGTTTTCTAAATTAGCATTGTATTTCATCTCTACTTGTGCAATAACTGAAAACTGTAAAGTGATAAAAAGTAGAAATAGTATTTTTCTCATAATTACGTAATAAAAAAGGCCGCATAGATGCGACCTTAAAAGTAGTGTTTTTTTGCTATAAACTAAATGCTGATTTAACTTCTTCTTGGCAATCTAATTTTTCCCAAGTAAATATTTCTACTTCAAAGTTTTTGTTTTGGCCATTTATTTTAAAAGCAACTGTTTTATTCTCAGATCTTCTCCCCATATGTCCGTAAGCAGCAGTTTCAGAATAAATTGGGGCTTTTAGTTTTAATCTACTAATAATTGAAGCAGGTTTAAGGTTGAAACAAGTCATATTATTGATTGTTTCAGCTATCTCTCCATCAGTCATATTAACTTTTGCAGTTCCGTAAGTATCTACAAATATCCCCATTGGCTCAGCAACACCAATTGCATAACTAACTTGCACTAGAATTCTTTCAGCAACTCCTGCAGCTACTAAGTTTTTAGCGATGTGTCTTGTAGCATAAGCAGCTGATCTATCCACTTTCGATGGGTCTTTTCCAGAAAATGCTCCTCCTCCATGGGCTCCTTTCCCTCCATAAGTATCAACAATAATTTTTCTTCCTGTTAGTCCTGTATCTCCATGTGGCCCGCCAATTACAAATTTCCCTGTTGGGTTTACATGATATTTTTCCCCTCCAAATAAACTTTTGTTTGTATCTGAAAGTTGTTCTTTAACTCTAGGGATAAGGATTTTTATCACATCTTTTTCAATTTGCTCTTGCATTGGTTTTTCATCTGCAAAATCATCATGCTGAGTAGAAACTACTATATCTGTAATTCTTTTTGGAGTATGATCATCATTATACTCTAAAGTAACTTGCGATTTTGAATCAGGACGTAAGTAAGTCATTTCAACTCCTTTTTTTCTGATGTTAGCAAGTTCAATAAGTATCTTATGTGAGATGTCTAGAGCAAGCGGCATTAGATTTTCTGTTTCATTTGTTGCATAACCAAACATCATCCCTTGATCTCCTGCTCCCTGCTCTTTGTTTAGTCCTTTGCCTTCTACAACACCTTGGTTAATATCGGGAGATTGTTCATGAATTGCAGAAATAACACCACAACTATCCCCATCAAATTGGTATTCTGATTTATTGTAGCCAATCTTTAGTATTACCTCTCTGGCAATTTTTTGCACATCAATATAAGCGTTGGTTGTAACCTCTCCACTTAGTACTGTAAGACCAGTTGTAACTAAAGTTTCGCAAGCAACTTTAGAGTTAGGATCTTGTGCTAAAAAATTATCTAATAATGCATCTGAAATTTGGTCGGCTACTTTGTCTGGGTGCCCTTCTGATACGGACTCTGAAGTGAAATAATAGGACATCTTATTTAATTTTAAATTTTATAAATTTAATTTTAAGGAAGATTTGGCGAATAATTACTAAAAGAAAGCTGTTTTAGCATTTTTTTTAGTGGTTGCAATAGGCCAAATCTTTCCACTTTGGCTTGCAAATGTATAATTTTTTTTAAAATCGTCATTAGGTTTGTATTTTTTGTTTTTATTTGTACTCTACTTATCAAGAAAGACTGAGGGATGGGCCCTATGAAGTCTTGGCAACCTTGAGTATGCAAGGTGCCAAATCCTTTAGTTGATATCGTTATTAAATGTAAAAATAATGAACAGGTTAGACAAGTAGGAGTAGAGTGGGCCATTCAACAAACTAAAGAATTGATTGAATTTGGAGCGCCTTGTATCCACTTCTATACTATGGGGAAATCAGATAATGTTCAGGAGATTGTTGGTAATTTCTCTTAACAGGTTAGTTTTCTAAAATGCTCTTCCAGATCAATATTATTCTGTTTAAGATTATCAATTAAGTTATCATCAACAATTTCTCCTTGTTTAATTATAATTACTCTATTGCACATTTGATCTACCTCCTGCATGATATGAGTAGATAGCAGAACTGTTTTTTCTTTTCCAACTTCTTTTATTAGATTTCGGATTCCAACTAACTGATTAGGATCTAATCCTGTAGTTGGTTCGTCTAGAATTAAGATCTTTGGATTGTGGATTAGTGCTGCAGCAAGGCCTACTCTTTGCTTAAATCCTTTAGATAGTTCTCCTATTTTCTTATGCTGTTCAGAATCTAAGCCTGTTTGATCAATAATTTCTTCAATACGTTTCTTAAGATTAATAACTCTATAAAGACCCCCTACAAAAGAGAGATATTCTTTAATATACATATCTAAATATAGTGGATTGTCTTCAGGTAGATAGCCAATCTTTGATTTTACTAGTAGATCTTGCGTTTTTGTATTTAAATCACATACTTTTATATTACCACTATCTTGTGAGAGGTAACAGCAAATAATTTTCATAAGGGTAGATTTTCCAGCACCATTAGGTCCTAAAAAGCCAACAATCTCTCCTTGTTTTAATGAGAAAGAAACATTGGAGAGGGCTACTTGATTCCCGTAATTTTTACTTACTTGTTCAATTGTGATTGACATTAGGCAAAGATAAATAGATTAGTCAATAAAAATCTTCTTTTCTATGTTTCCATTACTATAAATATAGAAGAGGGGGCGGTTTTTTGTAGTTGTAGTTGTTCTTCCTAGAATATCTGTGATTCTTAAGAGACCTTTAGGTTCACTATTTATCTCTTGTAAAGATGTCCCATTACAATTTGGTATTAAACTGATTCCATCCAATTGCCAATTATTATTTATTGGAATACATAAATGTGTAAGTGCAGTAATAGGAACATCTGTGATTCTTGGAGTATTAGTATAGTCATAAAGCCATATAGAATCTGAAGTATACCAGGTAGAATTATGAATAGTTCCATTTGGCAACCCAATTCCCCCTGTGTAATCCATCGCTATAGTAGTCCCTAACCCCTCATTTAATTTCCAATAACCAATTAAGTTGTTATAATTAGGATGATTATTATCCACATGGTTACAATACCAATCTTGTACGGTTTGTCCATTTATTAAGGTATTCCAGATTCTTACTTCTGCTATGGATCCTTTGTAGGCAAAGTTTTGATTTATGTCCATGCCAAAAATTAGTCCAGTATTTGTTGTAATATCTCCTATGTTTGAGATATAAGTAGAATCTACAAGTGTTCCGTCTTCATACATTTTCATGTATCCATCTCTATCAAAACTAACACTTAAGGTGTGCCACTGATTGTCTGCTATTAATCCTCCACCATCCATGTCACGACGATTTATTCCATCACCAATATTAACTTTCCATTCAGGTCCTGATGGATATTTAAATGAGAAAACAAAACCTGGATTATAGCCTGAGCCCCAATCTTTATTGCCAATAATTGAAACATCCCCTGCGGTATTAGTACGTACTCTGCACTCAACTGTAAAATCTTGAGTACTTCCAAAATTGTATATTGGATTTGAAGGTATTTGCACGTAATTATTAACTCCATTAAATTGTAATTCTGTTGTATCTGGCAAGCAATTATAAACGCTATCAAAGGCTAGAATACTGTCCTTCCTTATAATATTTTGAGCGATAGAATTACCACTTGCAATCACAAAAACTTTTTGTTCTTGTATGCTATTTCCCCCATGAGATGTTCCTATTCCGCCATGATCAGTTGTAATAAGTATAAGCCAATCTTCATTAGTATAATTTGGCCTTTGGGAAATAGATTGAATAATAGGAGCAATAAAAGCGTCTACGCTTTCAATTGCTGTGATATATTGACTAGTATCCGGTGAGAATCCATAAGAATGTCCCGCATGATCCACATCATCAAAATGAAGAAACATAATATCTGGATCATTTGTAGTAAGATAATTGACAGCTTCTATGCTCACATCAGAATCAGAAGAGACATTAAGTTTATAATCAGCATAATTCTGAACAATATAATCATTTATAGGGCTCCAATTACATATAGAGACTGTATGTAAGTTAGCGTTAAAATCCTCAATATGTTTGAAAAGAGGAGGGTAATTGGTGTAATCTGTACCAACGAAACTATTATCTACGGATAAATGTTTATTAGACCAAACGCCGCATAATATTGCTGACCAACCAGGACCACTAATTGTGATGTCATCATTAAGTGCATCTGGACTGTAAATGCCATTTGTTATAAGATTATCAATAGTAGGTGTATTTGCTAGCTTTAACGCATCTGTCCTACAACCATCAATACCAATGAGTAGTACCTTTTTGGTAGTTTGCGCATTTATAAATAGTGGCAAGCAGAGTAATATAAGTAGTAGTTTTTTCATAGTGCTAATCTAATTATTTTTCTCAGCTTTCTCAGTTAATACCTTATCAATTATTGACTTTATTTTCTTAAGATTCTCTTTAGAATACTTAATGGTCTCTGTAAAACCATCAGGCATTATCTTGGTTTATTCTGCAATTATTCTTTTCTCTACAGTTCCATCATCGTAAATGTAAAAGAGAGGTTGATTTGTTTGTTTTGTCTCTCTCCCTAAAATATCTGTAATTTGGATTAATCTGCTAGTCTTCCTTATTTCTGTGGTAGAAGTTGAGGATGGGCAATAGTTACCATCAGGAGCCAAGAGTGGAAGTTTATATTGTGGGTCAGTAATTAAAGAATATATTAAGATATCCATATTTTGTAGGAGTGTAGCGTTATAAGGTTCCCATTCATTTGCGATTCCAAGGGCAGTTTGTGGGTCATCTAGAATTCCCATATAACTAACAATTGCCCAATATAGATATTCAATCATCATACATTCGTAATCACAGGTCCAGTCATCGTAATGATACCAAGCAGATGCAGGATAATTATTAGGGACATTCATAAATTGTCCTCCTCGTGCGGCATCCATAGCAGTGGACATAAGTGATGAATTTGGTTGCAAGCTAAAAGCATTAGGATATATATTGGTATGTCCAACATGGTTAATAGTATGTATTACTTCTTCTACTGTCGCATCCTCTCCCCAAATCCCTGTTTGCATCGGATCTATTTCATTGTTGTAAAGCACTGCACTTGCGCCATCTCCTTGATAATTATTGAATAATAAATTTTCTGCGCTACTTCCTTCGTAAGCAAAAATTGGTGTAAATGCTTGCTTGTTTTGCAATTGAACCTCAATTAATGGGTCGTCAACTATTCCATTTTCATCATTGTCTAATAGTTCAGCAGCAACTGCAGCAGCATGTAAAACATTTGCATCAGAGATACTGCTCTCAGCATAGATACTGAAACAACCTAATACGTCAACATATTTTGTGAATCCACTAAATGCAATGTCTGAGTTCTGATTTGGGTCAATAGTAAAACAAACTGTATTTTGTTGAGCGATACATAATAATGGCAATAAAAATAATATAGAAAGAAGCTTTCTCATAATTCAAATTTTTGTAAAAATAAGTAATTTATAATCGTATTTTTGCAATAATGAATGGAATTGTAATTAAAACTACAGGAAAATACTATACTGTAAAAACGGATTCTAGTAAGATTGTTCAATGTCGTTTGAAAGGAAAGTTTCGTATTGCAGGTATTAAAAGTACTAATCCAATTGTAGTTGGGGATAGAGTAGAGATCGAACAAGAATCCAAACTATGGCTGATTGTAAAATTACAAGAAAGAAGAAATCAGATTCTAAGAAAATCCGTTAATCTATCTAAGCAAATACATATCATTGCCGCTAATATTGATCAAGCAATTTTAATGATTACATTAGACAGTCCTATTACAACAACAGGTTTTATTGATAGGTTTCTAGTAGCTGCAAATGCCTATGGTATAGATGTTGTTTTGCTATTTAATAAAACAGATTTATTAATAGATACGCTCAAGGTAGAACAAGAAAATCTCCAGAAGATCTATGAAAAGATTGGCTATGAGTGTTTCTCTCTTTCAGTAATTAATGATGATTTATCTAATGTTAGAAATCTTATGAAAGGAAAGTTGAATATGATTTCTGGTCATTCTGGAGTAGGAAAATCTACACTAATAAATAAGTTGCAGTCTAATTTAGACATCAAGACCAAGGAGGTCTCCGTTACTCACAGGCAGGGTCAACATACCACCACTTTCTCAGAGTTATATGAGTTAGATTTTGGAGCCTCTATCATTGATACTCCAGGAATAAGAGGCTTTGGTTTGGTAGCATTAGATATTAATAACATCGGAAATTATTTTCCTGAGTTCTTTGCTTTGAAAACAGCTTGTAAGTTTCATAATTGTATTCACAAAGAAGAGCCTCATTGTGCGGTGAAACGTAACTTAGCGAAAGGAGAGGTGGCTGAAAGTAGATATAAGAATTATTTAGACATGCTAATAGAAGAAGAGGACAATTTTAGAACTAATGATTATTAGATGAGAGCTGTAATTCAGAGAGTAAGTGAGGCTTCTGTATCTATTGATAATGAGATTGTTTCAGCTATAGATACTGGGATCTTAATTTTCTTAGGTATTGAAATTGATGATACTACAGCAGATTCTATATGGCTTGCTAATAAAATTGCACATCTAAGAATCTTTTCTGACGAAAAGGGTAGAATGAATAACTCTATTTTAGATATTGATGAAGAGGTCATTGTAGTGAGTCAGTTTACTTTACATGCAAAAACTAAGAAAGGAAATAGACCCTCTTATATAAAATCAGCTAAACCAGAGCAGGCAATTCCATTATACAGACAATTTAAAGAAGATTTATCTAAGTTGATTTCTAGAGAGATCTGTTCTGGTAAGTTTGGTGCAGACATGCAGGTGTCTTTAATAAATGACGGCCCTGTTACGATAATTATAGATACTAAGAATAAGGAATAATTATTTTAGCATTCCATCAGGATCCCCATAGATATGTACAATTTCGATTTTGTCAGATATTGACATAACTCCTGGATTTATCCCTGACTTTCCTTCAGGAATTTCTATATCTAACTTATTATAGTAATCTTCCCAGACACTCATAGTTTCATTAGTATTTGGATCTATAAAAGTCATAGGGCGCATGTTGAAGATACTGTCTGTAATAAATGCGTCATGAATCAATTCAGAACAATAGTATTTTCCATTATTTATTAAAAAACAATCATCATAATCTTCTCCAATTTTTGAATTTAAAAACCTAATACCATCTTGGATAGTATATCTGTATTCTTTTTTTAACCTTCCAACAATTACTTTTGGTTTATTATTCTTATCAAATGAGCGATTTAGGAAGCTATCAATTCTTGTTGTTTTAACTCCCCCGGGAAGAGCTTCTAAGACTTTAACATCTTGCTCTATACTATAAAAGTATTTTTCTTCAAACCTACTATCTGCATTATTGCAGAAAGGTATTTTGTCTTCAATAATAATTCCAACATGTGAAAGATTAGCCCCTTTATAACCTGGAGTAACAATTTCAATAGCATCGCATAGTGGAGAAGAGTCCAAATCTTGAAAAAGCAAATCCCCCAATTGAAGCGTGAATGTATCTTCTTTTTGATTGTTGTTGCTACATGCAATACACAAACTGATTAGTAGTATGAAGTATTTTCTCATTTGTCAAAGATAAAAAAGAGGATCGGTTATGATCCTCTTTTTATTTCTTAGAGATTAAAAATTAATCTGCTAAAACAATGATTTTATTGTTTTGCATCTCAATTACACCTCCATTAATATTAAACTTCTTAGTGTCTTTATCATGAGTAATTACTCTTATTTCTCCATTACTAAGAGTAGATATGATTGGCGCGTGATTATTAAGTATCTCAAATTCTCCATTTGTCCCTGGGAATTTAACTGAATTCACTTCTCCAGAAAACAATTTCTTTTCAGGTGTAATAATTTCTAGTGTCATTGTCTTTTTATTTAGCGTCAGCTAACATTTTTTTACCTTTCTCAATTGCTTCTTCAATAGACCCTACTAAATTAAACGCAGCTTCAGGATATTGATCTACTTCTCCATCCATAATCATATTGAAACCTTTAATGGTGTCTTGAATGTCTACAAGCACTCCTTTAAGTCCTGTGAATTGTTCAGCAACATGGAAAGGTTGAGACAAGAATCTTTGAACTCTTCTAGCTCTGTGTACAGCTAACTTATCTTCATCAGATAACTCATCCATCCCTAAAATCGCAATAATATCTTGTAGTTCTTTGTATCTCTGCAATAACTCTTTTACATTCTGTGCGCAGGTGTAATGTTCAGAACCTACGATATCTTCAGTTAATATTCTTGATGTAGAATCCAGTGGATCTACAGCAGGGTAAATACCTAATTCAGCAATTTTCCTTGAAAGTACAGTTGTTGCATCTAAGTGAGCAAATGTTGTGGCAGGGGCAGGGTCAGTTAAATCATCTGCAGGAACATAGACTGCTTGCACAGAGGTGATAGAACCATTTTTTGTAGAAGTAATTCTCTCTTGCATGGTTCCCATCTCAGTAGCTAATGTTGGTTGGTATCCTACGGCAGAAGGCATACGGCCAAGCAATGCAGACACTTCAGATCCTGCCTGTGTAAATCGGAAGATGTTATCAACAAAGAAAAGCACATCTTTTCCTTTTCCTTTTCCATCTCCATCTCTAAAGTACTCAGCAATTGTAAGTCCTGATAATGCAACCCTTGCTCTTGCTCCTGGTGGCTCATTCATTTGTCCAAAAACAAATGTTGCTTTTGAATCACCCATCTTTTCTCTATCCACTTTAGATAAGTCCCATCCACCATCTTCCATCGATTGATTAAACTCTTTTCCATAATTTATAATTCCAGACTCCAGCATCTCCCTCATAAGGTCATTCCCTTCTCTTGTTCTCTCCCCAACACCAGCGAATACAGATAAACCACCATGTCCTTTTGCAATATTGTTAATCAACTCTTGGATAAGTACTGTTTTGCCTACACCCGCCCCTCCAAACAAACCAATTTTACCTCCTTTTGCATAAGGCTCAATTAAATCAACAACTTTTATTCCTGTAAATAAAACTTCTGTGGCAGTTGATAGATCTTCAAATTTTGGCGGCTCTCTATGAATCGGAATCCCAGAGTTCTTATCTAGATTCTCCATGCCGTCAATAGCGTCCCCAATCACGTTAAAGACCCTTCCTTTAATATTTTCTCCGGCAGGCATTTTAATTGGAGATCCAGTAGCTACAACCTCAGTACCTCTACTAACTCCATCAGTAGTCTCCATAGAGATAGACCGTACAGTATCCTCTCCAATATGTTGCTGGCATTCTAAAATCAATTTATCTCCATTTTCTCTAGTAATTTCTAAAGCATCATATATGTCCGGCAGACCTGCCTCGTTGTTTTCGAATGTGACATCAACTACAGGTCCAATAATTTGCGATACTCTTCCAGTTTTTCTTGACATTTTTTGTTTATTTTTAAAGTCGTTAAAATCTTTTTTCAATTGCATGCAAACTTACTATTTTTAAATTGTTCGTTACTAATAAATAAGGGTTTAAATTAATTGTTAATTTTGAACATTTTTTCAACATAAGAAAATAGATTCAAGTTAAGTGAAAATATACCATTCTATTGAGGATTTCCCCTCAAACATAAATACAATAGTTACTATTGGCACCTTTGACGGGGTACATAAGGGCCATAAAACCATTATTAGTCGTTTAAATGAGATTGCAAAACAGCAGAGGTTAGAGAGTGTGCTGTTAACCTTTGATCCTCATCCTAGACATGTGATTTATCCTGACGACCAAGAGTTAAGATTAATTCATACAGTCAAGGAGAAAACAGAAGCCTTGCATAAGACTGGCTTGCATAATCTTATTCTTCATACATTCACAAAAGATTTCTCTAGAACAACGTCGGTGAATTTTATTAGAGATATTTTGGTAGATAGACTTAATATGAAGTATATGGTAGTTGGTTTTGATCATCATTTTGGGAAAAACAGGGAAGGGACTTTTGATAATCTACTTGAGTTATCATATTTATATGGTTTTAAAATTGAGAGAATCCAGCCTCAGAATATAGGTGCGGTTACCATTAGCTCTACTAAAATTAGAAATGCAATTTTGGATGGCGACTTTAAGAAAGCAAATTCTTATTTGTCTTCTAATTTTTCTATTACGGCAAGAGTAATTCAAGGAAACAAGGTTGGAAATAAGATCGGTTTTCCAACTGCCAATATGCATGTAGAGAGTCAGTGGAAGATTATTCCTAAGAAAGGTGTCTATGCAGTTAAAGCATGCGTTAATAATCAAGATTACTTTGGGATGTTAAATTTAGGAAATCGCCCAACGATTCCGGATGATTCTTTTGTGATTGAAGTCCATCTTTTTGATTTCCTAGGTGTTATATATAATAAAGAGTTAAAGATTGAGTTTGTTCAAAGGGTTAGAGATGAGAAGAAATTTCCAGATTTAGAGGCACTAAAATCTCAGCTTAAAATTGATGAAATAAATTGTAGACGGATTTTTAATTTGATAAGGTAGTTGAAAGTTGTTAATATACAGAGTCTGTAATTATCAAGTTAATATTTCTAATTTGGCAAATTTTAACAATAGTTGTTTTTGCCCAATACCATTAAAAAATACGGTCGCTTTCTTGTTGCTCCCTTCGCCTGTTATGCTTAATACCTTCCCCTCTCCAAATTTATTGTGTTTTACCTGTATCCCATTTGTAATTTTACTTAGATCACTTGCATTAATATTTATATTTTTAGTCCTATTAATATTGGTTAAGTTTTTGGGTGGAATCAAATTCTTGTTAGCTGGAGAGTATTTATTTACTGTGTCTCTTGTTTTAGCATAAATCTTATGTGGGAGATAATCTTTCTTGCTTAATGAAATCTCCTTTTTCTCAAGGTAATTCTCATCTAGCTCACTAATAAATCTGCTTGGTTCAGAGTCTATAAATTGTCCCCATTTGAATCTTTTTGTTGCAAAAGATAGAAAGAGTCTTTTTTCGGCTCTAGTGATTGCAACATAAAAGAGTCTTCTTTCCTCCTCTAGATTTTCTTGACTCTCTCCACTCATCATATTTGGAAAAAGGTTTTCTTCCAAGCCTACGATAAAAACATAAGGAAATTCAAGTCCTTTTGCAGCATGGACTGTCATCAATGTGATTTTATTAAATTCCTCTTCTTTTTCTTTGTCTTGGTCCGTTAGCAGTGCAACATCTTGCATAAAATCAGGAAGCTTATTGATTCCTTTTTCAGTTGTCTCACTAAAACTCTTTATTCCGTTTAATAGTTCCTGAATATTCTCGAATCTACTAACTCCTTCAGGAGATTTGTCAGTGTGTAAATTGTTAAACAGTTTTGTTTTTTTTGCGATTTCTTCTGCAACAGTGTAAGCGTCTTTTTGTTTAGCATTAATGATGAAGCTATTGATCATTAAAGCAAATTCTTCGAGTCTTTTTTTAGTTCCGTTATTGATATTGATCTCTATATTATCAAGACTATTTATTACCTCCCAGATAGATTTATTATGGGTGTTAGCAAAGATATTTAAAGTTTGGATTGTAGTTGTTCCAATTCCTCTTTTGGGGTAGTTTATTATTCTTTTAAAAGCTTCTTCATCATTTGGATTTATACTAAGACGATAATATGCTAGTAGATCTTTTATTTCTTTTCTTTGATAGAAAGAAATTCCTCCGTAGATTTTATATGGAATATTCTTTTTTCGGAGAGATTCCTCAAGAGCTCTTGATTGGGCATTTGTCCGGTATAGAATCGCAAATTCCTTATGATGTGCCTGATTTCTCATTTGAATGTCAGAAATAGTGTTTGCAACTAATCTCCCTTCATCATTATCAGATCCTGTCTTAACTACCATTATCTTTTGTCCAATTGTATTTTTTGTCCAAACAATTTTTTCAATCTGTTTCTCATTATGCTTAATTATGCTATTTGCAGCATTTACTATTGTTGAGGTAGATCGGTAATTTTGTTCTAACTTGTAGCTTGTGTAATTAGGGTAATCAACTTTGAAGTTTAGAATATTTTGGATATTAGCCCCTCTAAAAGAGTAGATGCTTTGTGCATCATCTCCAACTACGCAAATATTTTCATAAAGTGCTGCCAACTTTTTAATTATCAAATATTGAACATGGTTTGTGTCTTGGTATTCATCAATTAATATGTATTTGAATTTTTCTTGATATTTTAATGATACCTCTGGATAGTTTTCTAGAATTTGGTATGTTTTTAATAATAGATCATCAAAATCCATTGCTGCTGCCTTCTTGCACCTTTGCCAATATAATTGATAAATTCTTCCAAATTCAGTGCGTTTTATGATTTTATCTTGGCGAGATAGCTCTGAGTTAGTATGATATGCTTCTGGAGTTATAAAATTATTTTTTAGTGAAGATATTCTATTCCGTATAGATCCTGCTTTATAAATATCTTTGTCAAGATTTAATTCTTTGATGATGCTGCTAACCAGACTTTTTGCGTCATCTGCATCGTAAATTGTAAAGTTAGGAGGATAATTTATTTTCTCAGATTCAAATCGTAATATTCTTGAAAATATGGAATGAAAAGTGCCCATCCATAAGTTTCTTGCAACAGATTCTCCAGCAATCTTTTCTATTCTCTTACGCATTTCCTTTGAAGCTTTGTTTGTAAATGTTAGAGATAAAATATTAAAAGGACTTACTTCTTGTGTTAAAAGGTGCACAATGCGGTAGGTTAGCACTCTTGTCTTGCCTGAGCCAGCTCCAGCAATCACCATAAGTGGCCCTTTAGTGTGAGTTGCGGCTTTTTGTTGTTCTTTATTTAGGTCTTGCAAATAACTATCCATTGCGAATTTTAGAATTACAAAAATAGAAATAAAGCTTACTTTAGAATTTGTTAATGTCATAAATTTTTACAGATAAGAATCTGTTATGAAAATTGTTGAGGTTGGGTATTATTTTTGTATTTTTGTAAAAAATAATGTTCTATGAGGAAATTATTGTTGGTTTTACTAGTTATTATTTCTTTCTTTCAGGCCCATGCGACTCATTTAATGGGTGGAGAGATTACTTGGGAATGTATTAAAGATCCATCTAGTCCAAACGTAGGTCAATATATCTTTACAATGAAATTGTATAGAGATTGTGATGGAACAACTTTGAGTCAGTTTGCTGAGACTATTCAAGTATGGGAAAATGGCGTCAATATACAGAATATAAGTTGTAATTTTATCTCAAATTCAGATATATCTCCAGATTGTGATGTAGTTAATAGTGGTAACGCTCAACTGGATTGTTATGGATCTAACCCGGTTGGTGCAGTTGAGGAGTATATTTATCAATCTCTTCCTATTCAAATTATAGGAACACCACCACCAAGTGGATGGCATTTTACATGGGATTTATGCTGTAGAAATGGTGCAATTGATAATCTATTAAATCCTGATACACAGGGATTCACATTGAGAGCCTCTATGTACCCTTTTACAGATCCACTTACTGGATTAGTAGTGCCTGCAGATCCTTGTTTTGATTCATCACCAGTTTTTAATGAAAGCCCTAAAACTATAATATGTTCAGGCTATCCTTTTGCTTATACTCATAATGCTTCTGATCCTGAGATAGACAGTATTCGTTATTATTGGGCAGAGCCACTTGATGATGGGTTTTTTTCATATGATCCTGATCCAGCAAATAATTCTCCTGCTGCAATTCCTTTTGTTGGAGGTTTTACATTTAATTCGCCAATTCCTGGTGCACCTGCTTTAAATCCTGTTTCAGGTGAGATTTCATATAACTCTAATACTTCTGGAAATTATGTTACCGTTACAAGGGTTGAGTCATTTAAATGTGGTCAGAAGATAGCTGAGATACATAGAGATATCCAGGTGGTTTTGATTTCTTGTCCAACAATGGGAGGTGTAGTTAATGATCCTCCATTTGTTGACATTCCAACAGGAGCACAAACATGGACTATCGACCCTTTGGGATCCTCACTGCTTCCATCCTATGAAACCACTGTTACTGCAGGAGAGTTTGTAACTTTTAATATAATAGGAATAGATTCTAATTTGTATAATGGAGTAAATCCTCAAGATTTAACTATGGAAGTTTCAGGTGGTCAGATTTTAGATCCTATTACTGGAACTTGTCAGAATCCGCCTTGTGCTACATTTATTTCGCTAACAGGTTCTCCTGCCCCAATTATTGCGCCTGGAATTGTTGAGGGTATTTTTGAGTGGCAAACAACTTGTGATCATGTTTCTACTGATGTTGCATGTGGGAGAACCACTAATTTGTATCAATTTTCTGTTAAAGTATATGATGATTTCTGTCCTGCACCTGCGATTAGAAGTGTAACTCTTATGGTGTATGTTGAAGCTGATAATTATATGCAAGTTTCTAAGGTTCAGCCTTCATGCTTTGGTAATGATGGAGTGATAACGATAGAACCAAGCTTATCTATAACTCAGATCGCATGGAATGCTGAACTCTATGATCTCTCAGGCAATCTTGTTTCATCAATTAATAATATTGTTGGAAACTCTTCATCTTTGACAGGTCTTTCTGACGGTAATTATGTTGTAAGAGCTGTAGGCGCTGGAGGATGTATTGTTCAGGATAGTGTTGAGTTGTTATTAGCGCCTAATCCTCTAACCATTCAGACCAGTGCAAGTCATGTAAGTTGTTATGGTGGTTCAGATGGGGAGATAGGTGTGTCTTTAGGTAATGGTTTGTTGCCATATACTTTCTATATTGATGGTGTTGAGAATCTAAATCCTCCTCCTTATGACAGTTTGTTTACTGGTTTATCAGAGGGAAATTATGTAATTACTGGTATTGACTCAGATTCATGTGGACTTAGAGATACTATCTATATTGATGCACCTCAATTTCCATTACAGGTTTTGAGTTCTAATAGTGTGGTTATATGTGATACTAGTTTAGGTGGTTCTGCATATGCTTAT
>MDTC01106322.1_pt1 | contig 14921 bp, 18 predicted proteins | sample 811181 | NCBI WGS metagenome assembly MDTC01 (sample SAMN05326644, study PRJNA326480) | marine metagenome | isolation source: seawater | place: Pacific Ocean: North | collected 2011 | reverse complement strand
CCAGAAACTGTATTACCATAACCAACAACAATAGAATTAGAACCATTAGCTGATGAACTATTACCAATAGAAACAGCATTGATGCCAGAACCTTGGGATTGATAGCCAACTAAGGTGGAACCAGAACCAGTAGTGGAATTGCAACCAGCTTCATATCCAATGACAACTATATTATCATTTGTGTTATTGTATCCTGCCTTATTACCTAGAATAACATTAGAATTGCCTGAATTAGTATAGCCTGCTTGGTTTCCTAAGACAACATTATTTGTTGAGTTGCTTGAAAGCTTACTTGCTTCTGTTCCTAAATACACATTGTCCGAACCTGTATTATTACTTCCTGAGTGATATCCAAGTGTTACTGAATTATGTCCTGTTATATTGTTGATACCTGACTCAAATCCAATAAATACATTATGCTGTCCAGAAGTATTATTATATCCAGAATTAGTCCCCAAAAATACATTGTTCGCACCTACAGTTGAATAACCTGACTTATATCCAAGTAAAACATTGCAATTTCCAGATGAATTAAACCCAGTTTGATATCCAAGTAAAACATTGTAATTTCCTAAAGCTGCATTACAAGCGGCTTCTACTCCTAAAACAACATTAGAACTTCCAGAAGTAGTAGAATATCCTGCAGAATTTCCAGACATTAAATTGTCTGATGCTGTTGTAGCAGAAAGTCCTGCTTGATAACCAATCAATACAGAATTAGATTTATCGGTGTTATTGCACCCAGCCTGGTATCCAATGAAAACATTCGTATCTCCTGATGAATTGCATTTACCAGCTTCATATCCGAGGAACACATTGTAATCTCCACTTGAGTTAGAGAATCCAGAGTTTGTACCCATAAATACATTATTATTTCCAGAAGAATTTGAATTTCCAGCATTTACACCAACGAATACATTTGAATTTCCAGAAGAATTGTTTTGACCTGATTGTGTTCCTAAAAATACATTGTCACTTGAATTTGCATTGTTTTCTCCAGCTTTATATCCAAGAAATACATTCTTGTTACCCGCTGAATTGGCATAACCAGCATCAAGACCAATGAATATATTTGAATTCCCATCTGTATTACAATATCCTGACTGAATTCCAATAAATACATTATCATCCCCTTGACTGTTACTAAACCCTGAATCTGTCCCAAGGAATACATTGCAATTTCCTGTATTATTAGTGTAACCTGATCTTGCTCCAATAAATACATTTATTTTACCATTAGTGTTACAATAACCAGATGCATATCCTAAGAAGGTGTTATAATTTGCGTTAGATGTGTTGCATTGACCAGAATGGGAACCAATAAATGTATTCCAATTGCCGTCATTATTTTTGTTACCAGCGTAATAACCAATGAATGCATTATAACTGCCATTAGAATTACTTACACCTGCACCAACTCCAAGAAATGTATTATAACTTGATGAATTTACAACCACGTCATCAAAACCGTCTAGAGAAAGAACACTCACTGCGTTGTTAACTGCTGTTGTAATGTCTGCAGGATTGACTTGACCTAGACCAGTATCATTGGAGTCAACTGCACCAACTTGAACTGTTCCATCAGATGTAGAAGAACCATATGCATTTATTCCAAGAATTATATTCCCACTTCCTGTTGTATTGTTACAACCTGCAAACATACCAAGAAAAATATTACAGTTTCCTGAAACATTGTTATATCCCGAATGGGGGCCAAGAAATACATTATAATCACCTGAATCATTTTTATATCCTGATTTATATCCCAAAAATACATTATTATTTCCTGTTTGATTTGATGTTCCTGCTTCTTTTCCTGCAAATACATTGCAACTTCCTGTCGTGTTGTTTTCACCAGATTTAAAACCTAAAAACACATTTTCGCTTCCATTTCCACAAAACTTTCCGCTGTCTGTGCCTAAAAACACGTTTTTGTCACCTGTTGTTTTTTGACCAGAGTTTGTACCTAAGAACAAATTGTCATTACCTTTATTACTTTCTCCTGCTGTATGACCAAGAAAAACATTAGAATTGCCACTGTTTTCATATCCAGCTTTATTTCCCAATACAACGTTAGCGTCTCCTCCAGACGAATTAAAACCTGCCTCATTTCCAAAATATACACTATTTGTAAGATTTGTATTATTTTCAGCAACGTTCGTACCTATGCAAATATTATTATGTCCAGTCGTATTATCCATTCCTGCTTTCATTCCAAGAAACACATTATTGCTTGATGTTGTATTGTATCCTGCCTTGTATCCTATCGCTACATTGCAATTTGTTGTGGTTCCAGCTCCATTTTTCCCACATTCTTCACCAATATATACGTTATACCCACCACTTGTTAGACTATAACCGCAATCATTTCCTATTAAAACATTATGACTTGCATCAGTTGCATCATGACCGCAGTCAGTACCAACTGCAACATTAAACTCTGCTTCTGTCGCTGACGAAAAAGCACGATAACCGATAAAAACGCATTTATTTTTGTCATTATTTATACCTGCTTCATATCCAATCATAACATTACAACTACCTGAATTATTTGACGCCCCTGCTTTATATCCGAGCATAACATTATCTGACCCATTTGAATTACTCCATCCTGTTAAATGCCCAAGAAATACATTGTGGTCTCCTTCTTTATTGCACCAACCAGCCTTAGTTCCTAAAAATACATTGTCATTTCCATTTTCATTGTAGTAGCCTGTTTGTACACCGAGAAACACATTACAACTTCCTCCTGAATTTGAATATCCTGTTTGATATCCAACAAATACATTAGAATCTCCAGATGAATTACAATATCCTGCCTCATTTCCAAAAAATACATTTGCACTTCCACTTGTATTTTCAATTCCAGTACCAGTTCCTAAAAATACATTGTTATTTCCATCTGTATTGTTCGCACCTGTTGCTATTCCTAAAAATACATTGGAACTTCCGCTTGTATTACATTCTCCTGTTCTATATCCTAAAAATACATTGTTATGTCCACTTGTATTATTTCTTCCAGTTTTATTTCCTAGAAACACATTGTTTGAACCAACATTATTATTCTGACCTGCAAATGAACCTATAAACACATTTTCACTCCCATTTGTATTCGCCTGTCCTGCTTGATTACCTATGAATACATTTAAAGAACCTGATTTATTACATTGACCTGATTCATTCCCTACAAATACATTACAGTGACCAAATGTTGAACTTTGACCAGAATATGAGCCAAGGAAAACATTTTTATGGCCAACTTTATTATATATCCCAGTGTAAGAACCTATGAATACATTGTCATTTGCAATAACACTATTTTGTCCTGAATACATTCCCATAAATACATTTCTACTTCCATTTGTATTTGATTGTCCGGCATAATAACCAGCAAATACATTTCCACCTTGAAGTTGAGTTGAATTACCAGAACCTTGTCCTAAAAAAACATTATTACCTAAAGTTGATATATTTTTTAATTCAAGTGATGGAGCTCTTCCTCCAAAACTTTTAGAATCCATTTTAGTTGTCATATAATAATTAAGAAAGTAATATTTAAATATATTACATCAGATAGTATCTTATTAAGAAATTTGCTTCCTTTCTCTTCTCTTCTTCGAGAATATCCAATATCCTTATATATGCGAAAAATAAAATCGTAAATAGAGCAACTTCTGCAAAGGCTGTTCTATGTCTACTTCCTCCTGAAATAAACAAGAATTCTATGTATTTGTATGCAATATAACTCATATTATATGCACAAAATGTTAGAATTACTACACATATTAAGTCATCCATGATTTTTAGTATGCACTGTTAACTCGTCTTTATATTCATTGTATATTTCAGTGATATTTGTCTGCATTGATTTGATTTCATATGGTATATTGAAAAATGCATTTACTATACTCTTTATAAGAATATGAATCACAATCCTTTCAAACATTTCCCACATTATATACTTTTGGATAAATGTTGTTTATGTGGTTTTTATAATGGGAGCGCTCCCATTAATTTTTGAAAACGACCATTGCTATCAAACCTGATATAATAAGCGCTATCAATACATCTATAGTATAGTGATCTCGTGAAGATATTATCGATAATAACAATACAACATTCAAAAGTGCAATATGCAATATGTATTCTGGATAATATTTAACCAAGAATAGCGAACTTAAAATTGCTACTGTAGTGTGTCCACTGAACATTTTATCGTGACATCCACCTATTACTCCTGAAAATTTACAAGAAGAATGCGATGATGGCAATATTGTTGAATAAACTGTTAGTATTCTCAAACAAACACCAACAAGAAGTGCTTTTGTTAATATGTAATATTTTTAGACGGGTTTGACACAATTATAAACTTACGACCAGATTCTAAAATGATTATTGATATATTTAAGGAATATGATTGTGATATATTAGTCTCTAAAGATTCAGCGCCTTTAGGAAATTATATTACGCAGCGTATTTTTGGAACATGTGAATCACGTAAGACTGCAAACTCAGGTATGTATATGGGAAAAAGTAAACATGTCGTTGATTTACTTAAACAATCGTTAAAAACGGACTCAAAAGATGATCAAAGGGTATTGAATTCATTATGCAAATCCAATAACATTAAAATTGATGACAAAGAATTATTATTTCATAACGCTTTTGGAGAAATCAAAAACAAATCTAAATCTGTATTTGTTTCATATCCTGCCTCTGGAGGAGGTGGACTCATAAATTTTATGAAAAGAGTTTACAGAGCTCTTTTTGAATACAGCAAATATTTTACATTTGAGATCTTCCTTATTGCATTTATTTCATACATGCTACTAATACGCCGTCGTATTAAAATAAGGAAAAAATAGTTGGATTATATATATAGCATGCGTGTTTACATGGACGGGATATTTGATTTATTTCATGTAGGTCATCTAGATGCAATCAAACAATGCAGTGCATTGGGGGATGTTGTAGTTATTGGTGTCATATCTGATGAGGATGCAACAAGCTACAAAAGAAAACCTATAATTGATCAGATTCAAAGATGTGAAATTGTTGAATCTTGTAAATATGTAAATGAACTTATTTTTCCAGCTCCTTTATATGTTTCACGAGAGTTTATCAATGATCATAATATAGACTTAGTTGTACACGGTTTTGCTAATGGTGATGATCTACTTAAACAGGAGAAATTATTCAAAAATATAGATTTGCATGTAATAAATTATTCAGATCGAATAAACACAACTCAAATTATTGATAAAATAATATCAAACAAGTAAATATTAAAACAATTAATGAATTATCATGTAAAAATTCTACAAATTTATTTTTGAATTGATGTGTTGAGTTATCCATAAATATCATCGTATCTAAAAGAAATAATGACATTGTAATTAATAAACCATGTTTTATTGTCATTCTTTTCAAAAAATATGAAATAATGATTGCTTTGAATATATTATCATTAAAAGAGTCTAAATAACTTCCAAAAGTTGATGTTTTACTACATTGTCTAGCTACTTCTCCATCCAAACAATCAAGAATAGCATGTAATATGAAATGAAACATAATATTATTTCGTTGGACTTTTGGGGTTTTCAATTCATTTATCAAAAATACTTTCGAATATATTGATATTCCTGTTATTACATTGGGATGGATATTCAATTTGCAAAAATATGGCACAACGTGATCCAATAAGTTATATACATGTACGTCGGTACCTGACGTTGGTCTTGGCATGTTTATAATTACAGATTATTTTAATTGAGTTCATCACAAATAAACTTAGGACAACTAGTATGGCTCAACTTATTCGTCAGCAAAAGAAAAATAACAATTAGTGTAATAATAATGTACACTAGCAAAATGGGGATGGGCTTATGCCTGTCCCTTATTTTGCGTTCTGAACAATAAAGGAACTAATAAATTTTACACAAATACAAGAATTATATGCCAGGACTTAAATAAAAACAGAATATGCAACTAAAAAAAACTTAACATAAAGGACTTTTTTATCTGAGTATATTATATGAATCTCAAAAAACTAGACAAGTCAATCATTGATGCTCTTGGTTCTAGACACAATAAAAATCTTTTGTCTAAGGCTTTAGCAGAAGAGCTCAAAAAACAATGCAAAACAAACCGATGTAGAGTATATTTTGAACCACATGGGAAAAAGCACTATAGTAGAGTAGCAACTATTACCCCTCCTTACAATGAGCCAGGAGAACCAAGATGCGCACTTGATTATTGTAAAGTTCGTCCACAAGAAGGTTGCGGTAGGTGGACAAAAGAAAAGAAATACGATAATATTGACAATCTTATTAAAAAACTTGAGAAAATGGGAAACTTGAAAAAATTTGAAGTTATATCTGAAAATTAATAAACCACATAAAGAGAGACAATACTTTAAGTATAAAAGAATCATGTCGAGCAAACAACAGACTGTAGATGAACTTCTTAATCAGCTTAACTCTCGTCCAGTATCATATCATGACGTCGAGAGTGCTGAAAGAATTCCGCGCTCTAAACTTGGAATTGTGATTCAAGAAAAGAACAAGTAGTGTAAGAAAAATATAAGCAAAATTTGGGGATGGGTTTAGACCTGTCCCCTTTTTTGCGGATCGATAAGAAAATCCACATAAAGAACAACAAATATAAGGTAAAATACGAATTATAAGGAAATGCAAACAGACAAATCTATCCAGCGAGATGTTGCTATAAAATATAAAATATTTGGTTTGCAAGATCCTAAGGATATGACACAAAAAGAGTTAATACACGCTATACAAAACGATTTTGATGTTAATACTCTCATAAAAAAAAAGAAAAAAGACTCGCGTACTTTTAAACAAAAACTTCTCGACAAATATTACGAATTATATGCAAATGATGATTTAATTAAGTATAAATTAACTGATGGGCAATTGGACACTGCACGAATTTTCATGCTCAGTGAAATACGTGCTCGCAGAGAAAAATATGTGAAATGTATTGTACCTAGTCAATTAAATCATTTTCAATTCCCTCATTATAATGAACTCATAATTCCTTCGCATACAATTGTCTTAAGATCTGAAGTTGGTGAAATAATCAATAACACAAAACAATTTATATTCAATATTGATAAAGCGTTTAACAATATATTGTTTAATACTGATGATATGTTAGGTCTTGATATAAATTTATTTTTCGTGGGTCAAGCTTACAGAAGTGCTATTTTTACGATCCAAATTTTCAATGATGATGACAAAATCAACAACGAATTAAGAAAATTGTGTGAAGATTTTCCATGTACAATAAAAGAATTTATCAATTATAGATATATTGATATATCTAAGAATATGTACCATGATAGTTATGCTATGAGCATTCTTCCAAAATTACCTTTATGTTTTGATACACAAGAAATAGTATCTAAATATATTCAAAATGGTACAATAAATCGTAATATGTTACACAATGAATATAAAACTTTTTTTGACTATCGAAAGATTGTAAAATACTATAAAACATTATTAAATAATTATGTAAATATTTGTACGAGTAAACGCTACAATTTTCGTAAAAAGTTAGGAAGCCTAAATAAACAAATTACTTTTAGGCGTAAACTTGAAACAAAATATGTATTAACGCTAAACCCGAATGTACAATAAATAATTTGTCATTTAAATATAGGAATCCTCAAATGCCCTTTGAACAACGAGATTACACTTCTCTTTAAACCAAGTTATGTCAGAACAATTCCGCTCGGTATCGCATTTTCCATAAACCCACTTAAAGAACAATAATACGGTCAAACTGTTAGTTCATCACAAATAAAGTTAGGACAACTGGGAAGTTCTAATTCATCATATTTCCTCAAAGTTTCTATTGTTCTCTCCTTTGAACTAATCAATGCAGTGTACTGAGGATAATTATTAATTTTAATATACTTATTTGAAGTCATATTGATATTAATAATTATACAAACTTTTTTGTAAACGTTATTTTGCTGGGAGGAATAGATATCATTTTCATTAACAACTCATTATTAAGAGTACGTGAAATCCCAATCCACACACTAATTTGAATACGCCAGGCCGCCCATGCCTGACATGATACGCAATACATTGTAGTTAACTGCAAAGACCTTGACTCTTGAGGCTTCCATGCTGGGCATGGTGAGGCTCATGGTAGCGTTGTCAATGCGAGAGAAGTTGCATGTGCCTGAAGGTTGGTGTTCTTCAGGCTTGAGTGCGAATGAGTAAGAGTACACATTCTTTGCTGGTACACGAGTGTGGTGTTGGTAAGGTTGTACGAGACGGAAGTAGCTTGCTGGGCGGGATGAGAAACGGTCGTGTCCATTGAGGAGGATCTTCATGCTGGACACGGGTTCTACCTTTTTAGTGGAATCTAGTGAATCAACACCTTGGTAGTCGAAGAGACCAGCATCTTCATCTTGAACAACGAATACGAGTTCCTTAACTGGGTGGTTGAAATTCATGCGGACACGAGCATTGGTTGTGCCTGCGGGAATGGATTCATCACCTGTGAACTGAAGCTGTTCAATGAGGAGTTCGTGTTGTACTTGAGCGAATCTCTTGCGCTCGTCGGTGTCAAGGTAGACATAGTCGACGTAGAGAGCAGCGTCAAGGGTGGTGTCATTACCTGTGTTTGTGCCAACAACGAGTTCAGATAGAGCACGGAATTCAATGTTAATTTTAACTTCATGGTATTGGAGAGCAATAAGGGGGAGTGCAAGTCCAGGGTTACGGTTGAAGAAGAACACAAGGGGAACATATACCATACCTTTTGTAAGATCTGCTGCTCCATCTGATGCATATTTGCCAACCATTGACTTGTAACCTGCTTCCTTTTCGGAGGGGAGGGTGAGTTCACTCCAGATGTCGAGCCATTCAGAGTAGTGTTTGTCAATCTTTTGTCCACCAATTTCAAGTTCTACTGATTTCATAAGAGCATTACCTACACCATTAACGTATGTTGCACCTGTAAGTTCTGGGAGAGTTGCTTGGAGGTACATGTTGGTGATGAGATCACCATTACGGCTGATGGTTGCAGTTGCTTTGCCACCGAATCCAGAGTTACCGTTGAAAGTTTGCTCAATTGATTCACATGCGAAGTTAGTGTGTCTACGGTAGACAACTTTGAAGAAAGTGATTTGGGGGTTACCTGTAAGATAAACATCTTGTGCGCCATAAGCTACAAGTTGCATAAGACCGCCACCCATTTTTGTACTATATAGCAAGAAAATAATTTTGGGTCAAACGCTTAAAATTTCCGTTTAACATGTTCTTAATAATTTGTTCTTAAAATTTATAATACTAATGAATATTAATCTTAAAAAGTTTGATCCAAGAAATATCGGTGATAATCGAGTATGTGTATTTATTGGAAAACGTGGAACTGGTAAAACAACTCTTGTAACAGATATTCTATATCATAAAAGACATATACCTGTAGGAATGGTCATGTCTGGAACTGAAGAAGGAAATAGTTATTATCAAAATTTTGTTCCTGATTTATTCGTCTATAGCGAATATAAATCAGAAATTCTTGAAAAAGTAATCATGAGACAAAAATCAATGGCAAAAGCAAAATTACCTAATTCCGATGTGTTTGTTCTTATAGATGATTGCATGTATGACAAGAAAATGATAAGAGACAAACACATGCGAGCTGTATTTATGAATGGAAGACATTGGAAATTGTTCTTCATGTTAACTATGCAATATTGCATGGACTTAAGCCCTGACCTAAGAGCAAATATTGATTATGTGTTCATCTTAAGAGAAAATATTATTCAAAATCGTGAAAAGATCTATAAAAACTTTTTTGGAATATTTCCAACATTTGATATGTTTGCACAAGTTCTTAACAGTTGTACAGAAAATTTCGAATGTCTCGTTTTAGACAACACAAGCAAAAGTAATAAAATTGAAGATGTTGTATTTTGGTATAAAGCCAAGTTGTTACTTCCTGGAAGTTTTAGAATAGGAAACCCGCAGTTTTGGAATTGTCATAAGCAAAAGTATAATAATAATCATGATACTGCAGAATACGAGCAGTTAAATCCCCAAAAAGCAAAAAAAAATGCAATTACGTTCAATATTAAAAAGTCTGGAAGATGATCAAAATTCCTCCTCCAAAGAAAACTCTTGTGACTCTGAACCCGCCATGACACCAGATTTTGCATATTCCCCAACTCTTTTTTCAAAGAAATTTGTCTTTCCTTCTAGACTAATATTTTCCATAAAGTCAAATGGATTTTCAGAATGATATATCTTCTTATACCCCAATTGTTGAGAAAGTCTATCAGCAACGAATTCAATATATCTACTCATCATTTCAGAATTCATTCCTAATAGTTTACAAGGAATACTTTCTATTATAAACTCTTGTTCATTTTTAACAGCAGATTTAATAATTTCATATATTTCTTCTTCTGATAATTTATTGACAATATAAGAATATAACAAAACGGCAAATTCTGTATGCAATCCTTCATCTCTAGAGATCAATTCATTAGAAAAACTGAATCCAGGCATTAAACCTCTGTGCTTCAACCAAAATATTGAACAGAAACTTCCAGAAAAATATATACCTTCAACACAGGCAAAGGCGACTAGTCTTTTTGGAAATGACAATTCTTGATTCATGTATTTGAAACACCATTCAGCTTTTGTTTTTATCGCAGGTATAGTTTCAACACCTTTTTGAAGTCTTGATTTTTCTTTTGGATCTGTTACAAATTTATCAAGTAAAATAGAATATGTTTCAGAATGAATTGTTTCCATAGCCTCTTGAAATGCATAAAATGCTCTTGCTTCTGGAATCTCAATTTCAGAGCAAAAGTTTACATTTATATTTTCATTAACGATTCCATCTGATGCAGAAAAGAAAGCCAATATATGTGATATGAAATGTTTTTCATCATTATTCAAGTTTTCCCAATCGGCCATATCATCTTTTAGTGATATTTCTTCAGGTTGCCAATATGAGGCGCGCGCTTTTTTATACATTTCATAGATGTCAGGGTATGTAATTGGATACATTGAATGACGGTTTGAATTGGAATCCAATAAAGGCTCATTATATCTTGCCATTATTTGCTCAAAACCTCCAATGAACCCTGTTTTATCATCAACTACGACAGGAAAACTTGTTGGTAACTCATCATCATCATCTACATTTTCTAAAACTTTATACATCTCATTAAATGACTTCATTTTTATTATGACATGATCTATATTTATCTTATGAAATAATTCCTTGACTATCTCACAACCTTCACACTGCTCTTTTGAATATAAAATCAAATTTTTGTTCATTCTTATAGTTATATAAAAATTATTTTTTTAAGCAATTTCATACAAATTACATTTTTATAATTTTTAGTATATACTTAAGTAATGTTATGGAATAATTTAGAACACAACGGCATTCAACTAATTCCTCTACATAAAAAGTTAAATGTCAAAATGGTATATAATAATAAAGCAGTTGATTTGAATAGGGAAGCCGAAGAAGCTGCTATATGGTATGCAAATGTTGACAACAAAATTAAGGATTCCGTATTCAAACAAAATTTTTGGAATGGCTGGAAAAAGCTTTTAGGTCCTGGAACATCAATAAAAAATTTGAATTCTTGTAATTTTAAACATTTTATAGGTGTTAAAAGAACAACCAATTTAATTACTAATCCAAGATATGGATGGTGTAAAATAAACGGCGTTTTAGAAAAAGCTCATAACTATGTAGAACATCCTGGAATTTTCGTTGGAAGAGGGACACATCCTTTGAGGGGAACAATCAAGCCCAGAATATATGAACATGATATAACTCTAAATGGATCAAAAGTTCCTAAAGGTTCCTGGAAAATAATTGAAAATCAAGAAGTAAGTTGGATTGCTTCATGGATAGACAAATTAAACAAAAAAACAAAGTATATTTATCCTTTGAACGTTGCTGATGAAAAACAAAAATTCGATTTGGCTAGAAAATTGAAAAGAAATTTAAAGCAGATTTTGAAACATAATGAATCTTCGTACTCAAATGAATGTGCTTTAGCAACTGAAATTATAAACACTTTTGTTATACGAGTTGGAAACGAGAAAGGTGATGATGAAGTTGACACAGTTGGGTGTTGTACGTTGAAACGAAATAATCTCTATGTTTCTGGACTTAATCTAACTTTGGAATTCAAAGGAAAAGATTCGATTCCCTACAAACGTACTGTTAAAATGAAAAGTGATTTTATCACAGCTTTGCATAAAGTACTTGTAAACAAATCAAAAGATGATTTTGTTTTTAAAATTAATAGCTCGTCACTCAACAATTATTTAAATAAGTTATTGCCTGGTCTGTCAGCCAAAGTTTTTAGAACTTGCCATTCCTCAGCATGTTTCAACAAATTTGTCAAACATTATTCTAAGTCATATAATTCGATCGAATCTATTCACAAAGCTAATGAAAAAGTTGCAATTCTTTGCAATCATAAACGAAAAAATAAAACATCTCTTACTACATCGAAAACAAACTATATAGATCCTCGCATTATAATTTCATTTTGTAAAAAACATGATTTAAAACCTCAAAATATTTACTCTCCTTCCCAATTAGCCAAACATTCATGGGCTATGTGCACATCTACAGATTTTTCTTACTAGTTTTCATATGCACAAATTTACAACCAGGGTATTTACAGTTTCCATCATTGAAACAAACAATTTTGCTGAATTCCAAAACAACTTTTGATTGCTTTAGATGCATGAACTTACAATTTGGATATTGACAAAATCCATCATTTCTACAAATTTTCATTTGTCCACATGGATGATGATACTTACATTCTTTGTTTATACATTTAGATCCATATTTGCATTCTTTCTTTCTATTTTCTATGGGGTAAATGTGATTCATCTTTATAAAGCCATAAGATACAGGGAAAAAGTGTTTATCATTTATCAAGCCAATAATCATGACTTTGTTGCATCCTGTTAGATTTTCTGGGAATATATGAACATCAATGTATTTATCATAATGTGTAATTAGAACAAGTCCACATTTTTCTGTTCTAAAAATTAAGTCACTAGCAGCACATACAACTGTACCATCTGCAAATTCTCCTTGTTTTGAGTAATTAACATCAGCATCTATAAATCCTCCATATTTTGATGAATTGCTTTTCATAAATTCTACAAAACCTTGCCTCATATTGCCAGAATAGTTAAAATAATAATTTAACGTATGGAAAAAGCAGTCTCCATCAGCTTTAACCATTATTTCCCCAAATTTTTCTAATATTGTTAATCCGTATTTATACATGTTCTTCTTGAATGTTTCAGAATTCGCATATTGTATTATTGCCTGTCCTTCTTTCGTTCTTTCGAATATCATGCTTGGTTTACTTACATATACGTTGTTCTTTATGTGGTTTTGTTAAGTAATTGACCTATCCATTTTTGAGCTTTCAAACATATTTGTTTAGCTTCCACAAGAGACAAATTTCCTTGTTCAAGTTTATTGATCAAAGATTTATCAATGTTGCACTTTTTTGCTAAATCAGCTTGACTTAATTTTGCATCTGTTCTTTGTTTCGTGAATTTCGCTCTTAGTTGTTTACAATCTTGAACTGGGCCCTCAACATCTTTCACTTTATTATCCAAAACTTTCCTCAGAACAGTTTCCCTTTCTTGCCGCTTTTTTTGCAAACTAGGATTGTGTAATATTATTTGTTCTGTTTCATTGTAATGAAACATATAATTAAAGACATATTTATTATAATTTGTATACGATGTTATTCGATGTACTGAGAATTTGTCGCGAAGATATTTTTAAACATCTTGAGTTAGTCGACATTTGTTCTTTATTTTTGTCTTTTCCAAAAGTGTTACAAAATGAAAAATGTCACAAAATCAGATACAATAAAAGGAAAATAATAGTTGAAAGTAAAAATTATTCTTTTGGTGATGTTGGTTTTATTACAGACTCTAAATGTCCTATCGTATATCATATAATTATGAATCCGTCAAAAAAGTAAAATTTTAATTATATCTATTGTATCATGGAAACTATAATTAGAGAAATAAGACAAGCATACTTGAACAATGAAAATTTATCCAAATACAATTCATTCAAAAAATCGAATCCAAAATTTTTTGATATGCTTACAAGAAAGGACATGGACGACGACATGTTGACCAATTTATTACATGTTTACTCTAATATGCAATCTCAAGACAAAGGTGACATTGAGTTTGGTGAACTTACTGCTAAAAAATATATAAACCACTTAAAAAAATGAAATCAATACATCATAGAAAACTGAAATGGAAATATTCAATGATTTGGAAAGTTTATCAACTGATACCAAAAACAGAGTAAGTTTAGCGAGTTGTTTAGAACCTGAAGATATCGATTTTTTGGGTTTGTTCAAATTTAATTCAGCCGATTGTTGCTCAATAACTAAAAAAATAACCAAAAAGTTCAAGAATCAATCATTTTTGTATCAGATCCAAAATTGGATGCATCTTACAATACGTGAAGTTGCAGGTAAAATAAACATGCCGTTAACAACATTTAAGAAGAATTTGAAAGCTTATAAAATAAGGGTTTGGCCTAGACGTCAAATATTGTTACTCTATGAACTATATAAATTCCGTGAAATATTTAATGAAGATGAAATTCGTTTTTTCAAGTCTATCACAAAGCATGAATATATATTTTCAAAAATAAAGTTTCCTGATTCCGTCATTAAAAAGTATAGAAATGCCAAAAAACGTACAAAAATAATTTAAAGATTAATTATGTATTTAAATTGCCAATAGGCATTAACATTGATGGTGAAACGGTTATCATACATGCCTTCCAAGCATGGGTTCCGGGTTCGATTCCCGGTCAATGTATTATTTATT
>MDTC01117899.1_pt1 | contig 14923 bp, 9 predicted proteins | sample 811181 | NCBI WGS metagenome assembly MDTC01 (sample SAMN05326644, study PRJNA326480) | marine metagenome | isolation source: seawater | place: Pacific Ocean: North | collected 2011 | reverse complement strand
CCTCTACCGCTTCCCCCATCATGAGCGCATGCTGGGGTGCACTAAGCATCCTCGCGACAAACAACCCGTATATCAACGCAACGGAGACGCATAACGAGATAGAGGGAGAAAAATGAGTCAAAAAGCGATAGTTAAGACACGTACATTTTCTGCAATAATTGGATCCTCGGGACTAGCAGATTGAGCACCCTCTAACATAGATGCTGCATCCACATTACGCCCCAAAGCATGGAGCGAAACTGCATGATTATTCATCCTATTTGAGTCAGATTCAGACTCCAATGCCGCTGCTGCTTCAAAAATTGGCAGAGCAGTTTCATGCCTATCTGCTGCTCCTAATGCTGTACCAAGATTTACCAAAATCTGTGCTGAAGATCTGTTTGCCATAGCGGCTTGACGCAATGTTAGAATTGCAGCATGAAAGTGAGGTAATTTTGCTGGATCTTCAATTGGATTATTTCTATGTTCTGAAAGAGCAGTCTGTAGTAGACATAATCCATGATTATTGATTGCAGGGGCATCACCAGGACGTTGTTCACATAATTCCATGAATAAACTCGCAGCCTGCACCCACTCTCCTTTCTGCATAAAATCAAATGCTGAGGCCATTGATTCATGTTGCCCCTCATTGAAAGGGGGAGATAATGAAAGTGCTCTAGCAGGCAACTGGACCAATCGAATATCGCCCTGAGATGGATCGAATGCTGCTGCTGCTTCAGCTGGATCTACGAGATTATCGAAATCTACCTCCACTTCAGAGAAATTTGTTTCTTCAGAAAAGTCATGATATACTACATCTTCAGATTCTTCAGAAATAGATACTTCCGTATCCGTAGATATAATTGGCCTTGATGTAAGCAATAATGGTTCATCATCTTGTTCAATAATCTCAGATTCCTCGTGATAATCTTCTTCGATATCATCATTCTCTACCACTAGATCATCATTCTCTACCACTAGACCTGTTTCTAGGTGTCCAATAATGTCCTCGTTAGAGATTTCTTCTGTAATCTCTTCAACTACCTCCTGATTGATTTCGCCATCTTCCACCACTCCAATAGATGATTCTGATTCGTCAAATAATAAGTCTGAACGTGTACCAGCACCAAATAATAACTGTACTTTAGGTGATGCTCTAGCTCCTCCCAATGTAAATGGAAGACCTACGCTAGATTCAGATTCATCAGATGTAGGGCCACTTAATCCGTCAACTTCAGGCAATATTTCCACTAGGGATTCTGTTCCGGGCAATGGCCCACTAGGTAAGGCATCATCATGATCCATCTCAATCGCAGAACCGAAAATGCTCTTACATTCAGGACAACGGGCACCTCCTCCAAAGAGAAGTCCGCACACCTGACACTCCTGCATGCTGGGCGGTATACTCCGCATGATTTGATGCTGACGGAAAGAAGTTCATTCCTCTTCAACAATTGTGATATCTGAAGGACCCCAAATACGACCAATCATAACCATACCCAAAACACCAATTCCAATTACAACATATGGGATTGCTGAAGGAGTCTCATGTACTTCCCACATTACGAACATGATGTACAAATATACTGATGCAAGAATTACGCTGACTATCATGATTGGAAAACCTGTCTTGAAGAAACGCATGAAGGTGATATTATGTCCTGCTCCGCTGGCAATTCCAGCGGTAGCGACGTTGGCAGAAGCCCCAATTAGAGTTCCATTTCCTCCTAAACAAGCACCTAGAGCAAGAGCCCATGCTAGTGGACCTAATGGAAGATTCAAATCTACATCCTGAGCAATTTCAAGCATTACTGGAACCATTGTCGCTGTAAATGGAATGTTATCAATAAATGCTGAAGCAATGGCGGAAACCCAAAGCAAGAGCATTAGAGCAACGAAGAGACGATGATCTTCAGGAGCTTTTGCAATCATAGCACTAGTCCATTGAGCTAAAGCATCAATCAATCCCATTGCACTAAGCCCACCGATGAGAATAAACAGCCCTGCGAAAAACAACAAAGTTGTCCACTCTACTTCGTCAAGATAGTGTTCAATTTCATGGGGCGTACACACTAGCAACATGATGAATGCACCAACGAGAGAAATTACTGCCACATTTGAAAGAGGGTGAGATATTGCACTATGGGCAAAGAAAGCGATCAACACAAGTCCAAGAATGATACCAGATTTAATGAGCAAAGTCCTATCTTTGACCCCATATGTTTCTCGTAGTGATTCAATGTCTCTATCACGGTGTAAATCAAGCCCCTCTCTTTCAAGACGATGCAATAACCATAGAGAGGGTAGGAAAACGAGGAACACGGCTGGTGCTAAATTAATTACGAAATCAATGAATGCGATAGACTGTTCAGCTAGAGGAGAACCGGCAAGACTTGTTCGAGAAAGTTGAGCGCCGATAATAATATTCGGAGGGTCGCCAATCTGTGTAGCGGTCCCACCAATGTTTGAAAACATGACTTCTCCGACCAACAATGGAATAGGATTCAAATTGAGTACCTTGGCAAGTTGAATCGTTACAGGGGCAATCAATAACATGGTTGTTACATTGTCTAAGAATGCAGAAAATACAGCAGTAACTACTGCAAGGATTACCATTAATCTCCAAATGGAACCCCCGCTCCTAGCGTATGCCTCAACTGCCGCCCATTGGAAAATACCTGTTTCAGATAATACGCCGACAATTATCATCATACCCATTAGAAGGCCTACTGTCTCCATATCGATCCATACAACAACATCAAGTAAATCGGGCCCAGTAGAATTGGGGTCACCTGCAGCAATAAAATGTAAAACAAACACACAAAATATCCCGCCGATTGTTGCTGCTAAAGCCCTATCAATTAATTCAAAGATAATCAATCCGTAAACACCGAGTAAAATTAGAAAGGATGCCGTCAAGGCCCAATCTGGCATAACTGAAATATGTTCAACATACCAATGACGGCCGGCTAATCCGCCTCCACCGCCCGCTTGAACAACGGGGAAAAATGCAAACATTCCGATTGAAGAGAGAAGAAGAACGGCGCGAATCCAAAACGATTTGCCACGAGAAAGGACCCACATGGCCGAGGGTCCATTAGACGATACAAATACTCATCCATCAAAAGAGAAGATTCTCATTATTATTGGCGCCACAAAACTGCAACATTCCCTCTTGAAAAAACCAAGATACTGGTAGTTTGTTCCTCAAGCATTGAGAATATTTCTGTGCGTTGTTGCGAATCGATTGCAAAACCACGATTCAAACGAATTTTAACTAATGAACGTGCAGATAATTGAGTCCTTATTTCTCCAATAATCGATTCCGTAAGACCATTTCTGCCTAAGCGAACTGTGGCCTTCAAACTAGGATCCTTAGAGGCAGATATAACCCAATCAGGAATTCTCAATTCGACACCTCTGTATCAAGTGGGCGCCTTTTTTCCCTATTGCAAGAAAGACATGTTGTTATTCGAATCTTATCACGTACCCTCACTCTTGCAGTTTCACCTGGAATTAACACACGTTTACAACCCCTACAAATCCAATGTTTCAATTGTTCAGGAAGAGGTTGATTGTGACGTGTACAAGTTCGAAAAAGATCTCTGGCGGCGGAATTCCTAATCTCGATATCTACTTGAGGATCCGCTATAATTGAAGAAAGATGAATGACTGCTTCATTTGCCCTTTGTACTCGCAAACTTCTGTTACGACCCCTACGTTTCATGAAAACACCGCTGATTTTAGACAAAAAGATTAGCAATTGATAAGGCAACATCATCAATTCCATGATTCCCATCAATTCGATGAAGTAGGCCTTTAGAATCATACCATGATTCTAATGGTGAAGTTTGCTCATGGTAAGCAGATAATCGAGCCCTAACGGTCTCTTCGGAATCATCTGCTCTCCTCTTAAATTCAGAACCTCCGCATGAATCACAAACTGATTCTACTACACATGGCCTGAAAGAATCATGGTATACCTCTCCACAGGACGCACAGGTGAATCTACCGCATATCCTTTCAACAATGGATTCGTCATTAACGCGAATGGCAATAACCATAGAAACAGGAGCAATTTTTTCTAATGCTTCTGCCTGAGGGATTGTTCTAGGAAATCCATCAAAAAGTAGACCTCCTTCTGCATCTGAATCTTGTATTCTCTCTTTGATTAACCCAATAATTACCTCATCGGGAACTAAGCCACCAGATTCCATATGTCCCTTTGCAATTTTTCCTAATTCGGTACCTTCAGCCACTGCAGCTCGCAACATATCGCCAGTAGACACCTGTGGTTTTCCAGTGGTTTCTACTATCCTTCCTGCTTGTGTTCCCTTACCTGCGCCGGGCGGCCCAAATAGTACAATGCTCGAATCCATGCCCTCCTGAACAGGACCCTAGAGATAAGTCGAACGGACTATTCAGAAGGCGGATGACCTGGAGGAAGACCAGGTGGAAGGCCTGAAGGAGGAGATATAGGAGCAGGTTGAGAATACCCAGGAGGGAGCCCTGTAGGAGTGGGAGGAGGTAATGGAGCAAGTCCACTATTTAGGGCGGCATCAATCTCTGCTTGAGAAACACCTCCACTTACCAACGAGCTGTCTTCAATACCGGTATTAATAGCGGCCTTAAATCGAGTATTGTAATCGCCTTGGTTGAGAGAAGAACCTGCTGGAATCAATCGTTCACCTTCAGACAATGAAGAAATTCCTTTATTCCTAAGAACAAAAGTCCCACCTAATAGCCCCACAATCACCAACATTACTACTATTCCTGCAGCCCATGTAGGAACTCCTACCGATTCTAATAATCCAATAGCGCCACCTCCTGAATTAGAGGCCGCCGCAGTAACCTCAAATCCACCTGACTGGATTTCGATTCCATCTACAATACAAACCACATTGAAATTTTGTACGCCTGATGAAGCATCATTAGAGGGGTTTAGTGTAAGTACAAAATCAACTTGTTCTCCTGGCAATAAATTCGATACTGAGGTCTGATCTAGGTCATACGACCAACCCTCAGGGCCAACGATTACCACATTTGCATTCAATGGCAAATTTCCACCATTGCTCAAATGCATAATCAATTCAGTGGGCTCATTACGTGGAACATCATTGAACCGATTATCATCAAAAGTAACCACTGGAACGGATAAAGAACTTACTCGGACTCCCAAAATAACTGATTGATTGAGAACAAGTGAATCTAGACTTAAACCCCCTCGAACAAGTAAACCTACCTCAGTTGAAGACATTCCTGAATCGAGACCCAGCGGGACAGAAAGACCCATTTTCACGATTCGTTCTTCATTCATCATCAAGGTATAAGGCGCTAGGGACAAGAAACCAATTGACCAACCCTCAGGTAAAGAAGGGAATGTCCAGTTCAAAACTATTGGAACATTGCCAGTGTTACTAACTGAGACATTGAATATAGATGTGGAACCTGGGCTCACATCAATCAAACCAGATTCAGGACCATTGAGAATGAAATCTGTCCGTTGCTCTACAATAAATTGAGTTTGATTAACGGTTGGAATGGAGCCAGTTAAAGCAGTACGGATTGTAACGACATTAACATCAAAATTATCTGCATTAGCTGAAACAGACATCTGAACTTGTAGAGAAGAAACTACGCCAGGTTGTAGATTCAAGGTATAAGGGGAAGATACTTGCTCACCATCTACATACAACCATACTGGCCACGAAACCAAACCGGTACTCATCGATATTTCAATATCAAATGCAGTGTTACCAGTATTCTCTACTTCGACAGAGGTATTTACTATCTCATCATTCAATACAGCCCGTTGAATTGCTAAACCTGAAGGGCCAACTGGAGTACCATCATCTTCGTAAATATCAACAACATATGCCTTACTCTCAAGAACTCCAACAGTAGATATTTCTGTAGAAGTAATGGATGAATCAATTGCTGAAGAGATGATACAAGTCACTGTTGCAGATGAACCCGCAGCAGGAGAACCCATGAAAGCCTGAGGAATTACTACACGAACAGATAATCCAATAAATTGTAAGCGATTTAACGGATCTAACTCAATTGAGGATGTATTTCCATTACCCAATTCTATAGGCCAACGTTGATCATTCTCGCAATCTACAGTGAAAATTGTGGGGCCATTACCCGAGTTTCTTACAGTAATTGTATACCCTACTGTTTCACCTGGCTTACCTGCCAAACCTTGATCACCAGCAAGAACGGTATCAAGACCTTCAACTCGCTCCACATCAATAGTCAAGCGAATAGTATAGGATACCAAAGGAGCATTTCGATCGTACATAGTCAAATCAACGATATAAGTTCCTGGCAATGCAAAAATCGCACCATAAGGGTCATCAAAATCAGCATCCTCATTGACTAAATTCAATGAAATTGTTCTGGTTGAACCGGCAGCTCCACCTTCAGGAAGAGACCATGGGCCCGATTCTGAAAGTGTTCTAGACCATTCATCAGCAGGAGCATCCAATACCCCATCTTCGCGAACAAATTGTACAGGAGTGATGATTATGCCTGCATCAATTGTTGCTGTTCCTTCGTTCATGATGTCTAGATTAAATGACATGGATTTTGTCGTACTAGGATCCATAGTACGTTGACTGGCATCTGCTAATTCTTGAGGAGATGAGGGGAGATTTCCATTCAACATATACGGTACAATTCTTACTCCAATTGCAGTCACATTCACATCGTAGGTAATTTGGTTGTTATCGGTACCATTTACTTCATCATTCAACTCATCAACTTGTGATCCAGAATCCAAAGTTAATCGAATGGTATGTACCCCAGTGGTCGAAAAAGTATGTTGAGTTGTAATCGAATCCGCTGAACCACCTTGGATTGAACCTCGACTACTTTGAAGAATTACTGTTGGAGGAGTAGTGGAAATATCTTCAACAATAATATCGTATCCAGATGCTGCCCCCGGAGCCTGATTTAACCATGAGGCACGAACAACCACAGCATCCCCTTCAAGAGGTTGATCAGCAGACACCCATAGAGAGCCAGGGAAAACGGCGAGATCTGCAATTAAATTTTCAGAACCAATTGATGTTGCCACCATCGCAAAATCTTGAGAACTTCCGGAGGAATGTTGAACGCGAATCTCCCATGAGCCAGATAAGCCAGTAGTAGGAGGCAATTTGACACGTTCAACATTGTTTAAATCGTCACTGACTCCACCCGAAGTACTGTACCCGTTAGAGAATACATTTCCTTTGTAGATGGAACCGTCAGGTGCAATTACTGTTAGATCCAAGTCATTCACCAATCTCTTGGACGACTGGGAAGCACTGGAAGAACCAGCTGCATCAGTCCACGCTATTGTAATGTCTACTCCATGTGATGCATCCCAATCATACGTATACACATAGGAATAACCTGGTTGTAGTGTTTGATTCCAATCCATGAAAGTGTTCAATGGAATTATTCCGTCTCTAGGGTAGAGTGTTTGTTCAAGGTCAACTTGCCCCCATCCTTCATCCATATTGGGGATGTTTTTCGCACCAATATCCTTAGCCCCATTTACCAATAAAGCCTTCAATAAATCTGAACGTGGGGATGAAATTCCAAATTCATCAGTTAAGAACTGGCGCGCTAATAGTGCATTCCCAGCTGCAACAGGTGTAGCCATAGAAGTTCCATCCATCTGTTGGTATAGAGGAGTTGTTCCATCCGAATGTCTCGCTGATGAACATGATGAACCCATTGGATACTGTGCTTCTTGGGCTCTTGCAGAACAAATCTGAACACCAGGGGAAACCAAATCTGGTTTAATTCTTCCATCCAAGGTGGGGCCAATTGATGAAAAACCTGGCACTTGCCCTGCAGGTGCTGTCCCTGGCCTTCCACTAGTAGACGCACCAATTGTGAGTACATTCTTTGCAGTAGATGGTGGGCTAATTGTTCCAGAACCAGAATTTCCTTCATTCCCTGCTGCGAAGAGAACTAAAAAATCACCATATTGGTCTGCAAAAGAATCAGCAGAACGCGAATCAGAATTATATTGCCCACCTAAATTTTCAGAACCCCAGGAATTTGTCTGTACCCTCGCATTTTGTTGCCATGAATGTCTAAACATATCGAATAACGAACCATACCTAGCTAAAGCACCAGTTTGATCATATTCTAGTTGATAGAAATGGAATGTTGCATTTGGAGCCATTCCACGGGCATTACTGTCCCCTGAACCATCTCCCAATAAAGATGCAGATACATGAGTTCCGTGTCCACTGTGCATATCTGCTGCGGAATTATCTGGCCCGTATTGATTGTACACTGCGCGAATTCGCCCAGTAAAATCTCCATGATCTTGATCTAATCCACTATCGGAAACTGCCACTACCTGACCTTGACCAGTTAATGATGGATTATGATTAGAGATTACATCATCAATATTGGTAACAGAACGAGCGTATACATTCTCCAAAATTAGGTTTGGCGAAGGTTCAATGAACAATACATCTCCTGTGTAAGCCAACTCAATCAGTTGATTAGAAGGGATTCCTTCAACTTGGCAAAGCCATTGATCGCAACGAACTTTCTCTGCACCCATCAAATGCATCCTCGACTCTAGTAAAATCAATTGATCATCATCAAGATCGGGAGCAGGTACTACGTTAACGTCTACAATTCCAATCGAAGGCAATAGAGGAGATAATCTCCAGCCAGGATGCTGACTACCAAACCAACGAATGCCTTCATTTGACGCAATAGATGAGATTGCTGCATCTAATTGAGACGGTTCAGTTGGTAGCCTCACCAATAATGCATCATCTGGTATTACATCAAGAATAGAATATCCTTGAACGTCAAACCAATTTTCTAAATCAGTACGATCAGCATCAACATCTTGAACGATTAACATACCCGTTCGAATAACATCGAGATCATCATGGAATCCTCCAGAAAAAAGAGGAGTAGTCAACAGAGGATCAAAAGAACCAGTAACCGGATGAAGAAGGCCACTAGTTGGACGTAATGAAGATGTTTCTAAAATTGGATGTGCGCCTAAAATCCAATTTTCTGATGCTTGTTCAGATGTCCAAAAATCGCCTTCATCTTCCATTTTTATATCATTTTCATGTATCAATGGAATCAATGGAATAAGGAGGAGAAAAACAAGAAAAAGGCTCCAACCCCGAACTTGCATACGCATCGATGTAACGCTCTCCCTTTTCATGGTTGCAGGAAAATGTGCCGAATTTCTCACAAACCGTAGTATGCAGATATTGCTGCATCAGTCATGGCAACACTTGCTTTCCAATCTTCTTCAGTGCCCATTAATGCACGGATGCAGTCAACATTCTCAGGGATTACATCACTTTCTTGATGAATCGCTTGGAAATAATACAAACGGTCTCCTTGAAGACTAATTCCATCTTCCCAAACAAATATTTCGTGAAGGTCGCCCCATTTCCTTCCAATGTCTCGTGCCATTTCCATTACCTCTGCTGTAGTGGTAATCCGATTACTAACACCACTCATCACAATTACTCGTGGCGTTTCTTTCCACATCTTAACAATTGATTCAGTGGTAAGCCCATGACCAGACGGAAGATCTGCTACAATAGCATGTACATGCATTATTGTAGTAGGTACAGCTACTGCCAAGGAATTAATCTCAATTTCCGGTTTGACGGTCATAACATCTGGTCCATGGTGACTAGGTACCTTTAGAACTGGAGCAATCGCGTTGATTGGTCCTTTCTTAGAATCTCCCGGATCTGCAGCACGACGAATCATAGTGCATTCTACCTTTAGTGAACCACAATGTTCGAAAAGAGGAACTAGAGTACGAGATAAGCCAGTAGTATTGCACGAAACGACTCGAGTTCCGTCTGCTCCAATATTTTCCTTGTGATTTGCACTAGAAGTATATGATTGACCGGTAAGAGCATGTTTCTCTCCCCCTTGGAAAATATATTTGATGCCTGCATTTTTGTACTTCTCAAGATTTTCAGCACCTAATTTTCCAGGAGAACAATCTACAACTACATCAGCGACAGAAAGTAAATCAGACAATCCGCCCGAACAGACATAACCAGCCTGTGCAAATGCATCAACCTTAGATGGATCATCAAATGTACAATAAAGTGGGAACCCCTTCTTTACGGCTAAATCACAACCGAATGAAGGCCCAGTCTTGGTAACTCCTACGATTTCCATGTCCATTTGTGCATCTACTGCATCCGCTACTCTCTTCCCTATTGTTCCAAATCCATTGATGGCCACCTTGATGGTCATATGCCCCTCTCCGGGTGGGGTTCATCTGCGGGCCATCTATCAACCATTCCAAGACTTTTCTAAGCGAAGGGGTCAAGGACGGCCTTGCACGAGCACTGCCAATGGAGTCGCGAGCAGACATCACTCAGAAGAGCATTCGACTCACTCGAGATGTAGCCAAAATGCTCGACCAGGCCATTCAACTTGATAGAGCACTAAAGATTGGTTGGGGAAGAGATGGTGATGAACGGCCAAAGAAAGGCGAAACCGGAGTGATGACTCACCTCCCAGCTAAACTCAAAATGCGTTTACTTGGCGAACTTGGAGATTTAGTAGGAAGTGCGAATCTAGGGGCACTTCTACAAATTGAAGGTAAAACAGGAGACATGGCCGCCGCTTTCCAAAAAGATGGAAAGACCATTATTGAGAAAGGGACTGGAGATAGAGTTGCTCTTGGAATGACTGGTGGAACCGTAATCGTAAGAGATGATGCAGGAAGTGAGGCTGGAGAATCCATGACAGATGGGTTACTAATCATTAGAGGGATGGTCGGAGATAAAATCGGAACAGGGATGATTGACGGCACTATTGTTGCTCTATCTAATGTTGAAAATGATGCAGGAGCAGGAATGATCGGCGGAAGAATCGTCGTAGACGGTAGGGTACGTTCTGTAGGAGCAGGAGCACAAAGTAGAGATATCGAAGCGGATGAATTAGTTGAACTAAATGACCTATTGGAACCACATGGATTCAAACTTACAATGGATGCTACTGTAATAGAAGCAGATTCTGAAGAACATGTTGGCGCAGAGCCCCCTGAGATTTCATCTAAAGGAAAGTTCGAAGGATTACGTCTATGCCCGCACGGAACACCTCTAGCTCCTTCATCTGTGGTCGAATTAGCTAGTGAAATTAAGATGCCAGGGGTAGCATCAGGTGTTAATTTGAGAAATATTTGGATGCCAACGATTGAGAAAGGGCCATCAAAAGCGGGTTCTGCATTAGAAGGGCAGCCATGTCTGGTTGATGCCTCACCAAGAGAGAATGATTTCCTACGAATTCATGAAGGTAACTTCCTCGCACTAAGAACTGAATTGTCTAATGCAGGTGGTGCTGTAATTGACATCCCATCATTTCCATCGCTAAATGAATCAGGAGTTCATGCCATGGCTGCGATTGCTATTGGTTTCCTTCCAGTCGATTCCCCAGTCCTCCTAATGGATGATGTTGATCAAATCGATAGATTACTACGAATGGTAGGCGAGTTAGGGTTAGCAGGTGCAATTGTAGACGTACGTACTATTGGAGCAGCTCCTGCAATTTCTGCATTACCAACAGTAGGCATGGCACGTTCAAAGCAGCAAGGGAGCATGAGTGTGTTACTCAAGACTGATTGGACTCCTAGTCCATCAGAAGCATTGATGACTATTGCCGCAGGACTGAATGGAATTGTGGCTGAAGCATTCATCGGGGACGAAAGTCCACCTACAGGGGTAAAGAAAATTGCAACAGAACTTGATGGGAAACTCTCGTCGATGGAAGACAGGGCAAGGGGATGGATGCAATCAATGGGAGTATCTTCTACCGATTTACTGCAAAGACATCACCTGAGGGCCACAACTAATGAGGCAGCAGTACTAAGTGGATTACGACTTGACGGAAGACGACAACCGCTGCCCATGTGGTCTCGCCGATAAACGAAGAGGTCAAACATAGAAACTGCTCCGAATAGGTAGGGATTGAGATGCCAACAGTGAAGTATGGTCATGATTCAATTCGTAACCTCCTCTCTAATTTTGGCATAGATTATGATCCAAACTTGTGGGAAGCGAAACTCTCCGATATTGGATGCGTTGTGGAAGAAGCAGATGATGAGGGAATAGAAATCGAAGTTTTTCCAGATCGATCAGATCTTCTATCAGTTGAAACAATGACTCGAGCAGCCCGAGCTTTCCTTTATTCTGATATCACCTCGCCTCAACTAAAAGTAGAACCGGGCACAATAGAAATGGATGTTGATGGATCTCTATCTACAATTAGGCCAGTAATATTAGGGGCAATTGTTAGAAATGTAAACACAGGAAATACAGACGAAGAAAGGAATGAATTCATTCAATCTCTAATGGACCATCAGGAAAAATTGCATCTGACTTTGGGTCGAAAAAGAAGACTTGCATCAATTGGGGTACATGATTTATCTACACTTGCACCTCCATTTAAGGTGAAAGCAGTAGATAGAAAACATCGGTTTACTCCTCTTGCTATGGAAACGGACATGAGCATACAAGAAATTCTTGATTCTCATCCAAAAGGAACAGAATACGCTCACCTTCTTGAGGGAATGGAATTTGTCCCCGTAATCGAAGATGCAGTAGGAAGAGTTCTTTCATTTCCACCAATAATCAACGGTAGCCATACCACTGTTACAGAGGAAACTACAGATTTCATGATTGACGTGACTGGATGGGATGAGAGAGCCTGCGAGGCATCTTTGCTCTTAGTTTGCCTCTCTCTTGCTGAAAGAGGAGGAGAGGTAGAGAGTATGAAAATAAATTCTGCAAATGGAAATAACCTAATTGTTCCAAATGGCCAGGCACGAACACATATTCTTCCTGAACGCCTATTGGAACGCATATTGGGTGGCAAAATAGAGTCAGATGTGATTAGGTCAGCATTAGAAAGAATGGGAGGGAGGTTAGTTGAAACTAGAACTGCAACTGATGGTCCTAGAAAATCAAGCCGTTGGGCAGATGCATCTGTGGGTGAAAAAATACACGTAATCGAGATGCCGAGATGGCGATTTGACATCCTCCACCCAATCGATTTGGTTGAAGAGATTGCTACGGGAATCGGTTACGAATCATTAGGTGAGTCATATTCATCTCTAGCTCTTGAAGGAGTACCGCTTCCACGTGCGACATTGATCCGAAGAATAAACGAAAGTCTATCTTCCCAAGGAATCCAACAAGTACAAAGTTTGACATTATCAAATGATGAAATTCAATTTGATAGAATGCGCTGGAAACCTCTTAATCAAGTTACAAGAATTGCAAATCCAATCACGATAGAACATACTATTCTTCGTCAAAATATCTTGCCATCTCTAATGGAACTACTTGCTGCAAATAGACACCATGAACTTCCTCAACGTGTACAGGAATGCGGCGAAGTAGTTAGAGACCATCACAATGCTTGGAGAGTAGCATGGGCATGCGCTGAAACAAATGCGGGATTTACTGCAGCTAAGGGGATTGCACAAGCACTTGCTCGGGATTTAGGCGCTAGAGATGAAATTTCATTTTCCCCAATAGAAGACAACGATGGACCGTGGATTCCAGGTCGTGGTGCTAAAATCCTAATTGGAGAAATTGAATTAGGCTCATTTGGAGAAATTGACCCATTCGTTAGTGAAAAATTTGGATTAAAGGTACCTATTCATGCAGGAGAATTTGATGTTCAGGCCTTAGCAGAGGCAATCCCAGACCCGCTGCTATGATGCACACTATGCACAACGGGTTAAACCTCAAGATATTAGCCAACTAACATGCATGGAGCGAGCATACGCCTTCTCACCATGTTTTTAGCAGCACTTCTAACGATGAGCATGATGGTTTCACCTTCACCATTGGAAGAGGAAATTGTTGGCCATGTTGACACACAAACAAGTGCACTCACATTTGGTAGTTCATCAGGCTCAAACTTTGTAATTGATCCAGGTGTTGGAACAAATATTCTTGTAAATATCACCAACAATGCTTCGATAACAGATAACGCCAATGTATCAATCATCTCTTCTTCGGGATGGAATATTGTTTGGGCTAGAAATTCAGTACCCTCTATAGGAGACGATATAGAAATCAATTCAAATGAATTGGTTTGGATTCAATTTAGAGTCGATGTTCCATTTGTAGAAAATGGGGCACCTCTAGCCGGGAGTAAACACCCAATTTCTGTAAGAGCCACAAGTGAAATAGACGGATTAGAATCATATTGGAACTTTACAATTGAAGTTACTGAAGTGGCAGGGATTTCAATCGATTCTCATGATGAAATCGCAAACATCGAACCTGGGCAGAAAATCCTTCTTCCCGTCTCATTACGAAATACTGGAAACTATCAATCAAATCTTGTAATTCAAGTTCAACCAATGTTAGATTCGGGGCTACCTGTTGAAGGACAAATCCCTTCTCAATCATTTGTTCATGACGGGTGGGTAGTAGGCACATTTGACCTATACAAAATTGAAAATTTAGGCGCCAATGAATCAGGGACAGTACTAATCGAATATGCTGCACCATACAGAGCATCAGATGAAATTAAAGTTAGAATAAGCGCATATAATGAAAATGAACCATTCGACATACATAGAGTAAATCAGACTGTAAACATTGAGCGTACTAGAGGAGTATCAATTGAATTCGATGACTCAAATATATGCCGAACCATTTCCCCACAAACCAACAATAATTCAGAAACCTGTCATCAGAATCTCGCAATCACCAATACAGGAAATTTTGAGGACGAATTTGTTTTGCAAGTCCTATCAAATCCAATCTGGTCAACGGTTGAATTAGGAACAACAATGATCTCTTTGGATAAGGGAGAAACTGCAAACGGGATAGATGTTGAAATCGGGATATTGAACGATACTACGGCAAGAAAAACTGGAGAAGTTACAATTGGGGCATTTATCTCAGGT
>MDTC01210487.1_pt1 | contig 14926 bp, 8 predicted proteins | sample 811181 | NCBI WGS metagenome assembly MDTC01 (sample SAMN05326644, study PRJNA326480) | marine metagenome | isolation source: seawater | place: Pacific Ocean: North | collected 2011 | reverse complement strand
GGTGTCTGCTAGTGCGGTCCACCACAATGCCCTCTTTCCTTCTGCTAACTCCCAATTATAGTCTTCAGACCTAGATTCTGTCAATGATTGGATATTGTGAATTGAGAATTCTTCGAATCTGAGGATAAGATCTCGGTGTATCATGGCCTTTCTATCTCCATCCAGTTCCCAACCTCCTAGTTCCAATTCCCTTACGTCCTCCCATCTAACCACATCGGAGGGTATGACTTCGGAAGAGCCCTTGCTCCAACTAAATGTCATTTCCTCGGGAATGGGAACAGTGATGTCATCTAGTTCGAGATCTACTAGCAATACTCCTCCCGAGTCTGACCATCTAAATTTGTACCGTTTCTTCTTTGCGAACTCCCATGAGCTGGCTAATATGCCTGCCTCCATCGGACCTGAAGAGAAACGGTTCACAAGAATATTAGCCGTCTCAAATGACTGATTGATTACCTCTATATCGCCGAGACCCCTAGACTTCCTGTCCTCTGAGAGGCCTTGCCACCTTTCTATATTCGAGCCGCGCTTCCTGCGATTTTGATTGATTAGAAAAAATTCTTCTGTTTCTGATGCAGCGTGTGCTAATTTCCTACCTAAGCTTAGACTCAGTCTCATCTCGATATTTGAGATAAAGGAATTAAACCATGAGACTCCAACCATCCATGCCACGTGTCCATATTTCCATGAATCGGAAATGGAGCCATCAGACTGGGATCTCCATCTATTACGGAGTATGCTGTGAAGTGTTTTCTGTTTTCGGAATCGATCTAGGAATCCCAGATAATCATCTCCCTAGGAAATCAGAAATCCTATCGAATGCTTCATCGAGAATTTCTATTGGAGGGAGGCAGACCATCCTGAAATGACCACTGCCATACTCCGGAGAGAATCCAGAGCCGTGTACTACTAGGACGTGTCTTTCATGCAGTAGATCGAGGACGAACTTCTTATCATCAGATGACAGATCCGTTCTGGTAATTCTAACAAATAAGTAGAATGCCCCCCCGGGCTCTTGACACTCTATTCCTTCAATTCCCGATATTCTCATGATGCAATGATCGAGTCTCTTCTTTATTCTTTCTCGGTGTCCTTGTAGCCAATCAGATTCGTCTAGTAGGCCGGCAAGATATCCGAATTGTGCTGGAGTTGATGCGCAGAGTCTGCTCCTCAATAGCCTCTCAACACCATCACGGACTAGATCCAATATTCCATTTGGGTCATGCCATGCCATGTATCCTATCCTCCATCCGGGAGCGAAATAGACCTTTGATACGCCATTCAATACGATTACTGGTACATCTTCAGAACACGATGCTGCGGAAACCAATCCTCCGGTAAAATCCAGTCCGTCATATATCTCGTCTGCGATTATAGTACATCGCGGCCATTTCTGAGCCAGCTTGATCAGCGCATCTATTTCCTCCTTGCTGGCGACATTTCCTGTTGGATTGTTTGGATTAATTAGGACTAATAGCCTGACATTGTCGTCCATCTTAGATTCTATGTCATCAAAATCAATGCGCCAGCCATCATTCGGATCTAGTCTGTATTCGATCGTCTCAGCACCATACATCTGGGGATATGCCATGTAAGGGGGGTAGTGTGGCCCGGGAGCCAGAACCTTGTCTCCTGATTCCAGGAATGCGGCAAACAAAATCTGTAGTGCTTCGGTGACTCCATGTGTGACATATACATCATCACTAGTACAAGCCCAGCCCTTCCTAGACTCTGAATCAGCTATTGCCTGCCTGAGCTCAGGAATTCCATATGAGGGCCCATATCCGTTGTCCTGCCTATCCAAAGCTTGCTTGTACGCAGAAATCATATGGCTAGGAGTGGGGAGGCCTTCGAATGCTAGAGGGTCTCCGACATTGAGCCTGATTATTTCATGTCCCTCTTTCTCCAGCTCAACTGCTGGAACTACTACGTCCCTAATGGCGTATTCTATTGCAGCGGCGCGAGCTGAAACATCGATTTTTTCAACCATTTTCTCACAATCCGAGAAGGGTTTTTGCTTCCTTTAGGGCATTGGGGATTCCTTCTCCATTGGTCCCTCCTCCTTGAGCCATTGTTGGCCTCCCTCCGCCTCCTCCATCTATATGTCCGGAGATGGCATTCAGTATCTCAACGGCATTGTGCCTGTCTGCAGCGATTGACCCTTCTGTGGATGCGACGATGATCTTGCCACCACCTGCCTTGGTGCCCAATATTGCCAGCGTTGGCCTCTTCGGATCTCTGGTCAGTTGAGAAAGCATTGTCATCATCTGTTTCATATCGCCTTCGACCTCCATAACAACATACCTCACCCCATCTAATTCTACAGAGTCTGTACCTCCGCCACTAGTCCTTAGTCTAACGATTTCAGACTCTAGTGATTCGATCTTCTTCTGTTGTGATTTCCACTCTTCGAAGAACCTTGATACGGCTTTTGGGAGATCTTCAGATTGGACTCCCAAAATATCCGAAGCTTCGCTAAGAATACGCTCCTGCCTCCTCGAGTTCTCCCTAGACGTCTCCCCTGCCACGATTTGCAGACGCTCCACCCCGTCTTGTACCTGACTGGACTTGATTATCCTTAACTCTCCAATTTTGGAGGTTTGATCATGATGCGTTCCCCCACATGCCTGAACATCAAAGTCGCCGATACTGATCACCCTGATTACTTCGTGCTTAGGTGGCCCTCCCTGATAAATGTCGAATCCGTATTTCTTATCTGCTTCTGCTCTTTCCAATACCTCTTTGGTGATTTTATAATTGGATTCTAATATCTGATTCGCCCTGTCTTCTATTACCTCAATTTCCTCCCTACTCAATCTTGAGTGATGAGTGATGTCAAGTCTGGCATATCTGGCCCCTTTGTTTGATCCGGCCTGCCAAACATGAGGGCCCAATACTATCCTTGCAGCCCCTCCTACGATATGAACGGCGGTGTGGTGATCCATCAGTTGCTTCCTCCTTTCGTGGTCTAACTGTCCCTTGACTGGAGCTATGTCCAGGGGCGCGTCTGTAAAATGGAGGACAACGCCTTGTTGGGATTTAGTGTCGAGTACGTTTGAAATGATATCTCCCTGAACCAGAACCCCTTGATCACCAAGTTGCCCGCCGCCCTCGGGGTAGAATAGAGTCCTATCGGTAACTACTACATGAGTAGGGACAGAAATTACCTCAGAGGAAAATGTAATTCGCGACATCATTTCATCAGTAAGGGGGAAGCAATCGATGACTAGGGCGGAGAATTCAGTGGCCGTGGTATCTTCATAGAAATCGAGTTTTGTCCGTTCCAAACCATCAACAATAAAAATATCAGTTCCGGCCTTTTCCTTTGAAGCAGCTTTAGTCATCATAGCATTCCTAGCAGCCATATCGGCAGTGAAACCGACTCTGACGGAAAGATTGGCCCAGCCAAGCTCACTAGCAATTGAGATGACCATCTCTGGATTGAGTCCTCTTTCTTCGGACAGTCGGAATAATATCTCATCGTCCATTTGGCTGGCTTCCTTTGGAACTTCTTTCAGAGCCGTATTCACCGCAGCAATTCCCTTCCTTAGCATCTGATGATATCTTTCCTCCTCTAGTTCTAGAATCTCGATGATTCCCTCTTTGGACTGTACGAAACTATCCATGTCCAGATGTGTGCCCATATGGTGAAGTCCCAGCTCGGAAAGACTTGCAGGAATGGAAAGGGAATCCTTCATCCTACATACCCTCCTCACTAACATCCTGACTAAGTAACCAGCTTTGCTGTTACTAGGAACTAATCCGTCCCCTAACATGTTACAGATTGCATGCATGTGATCTGGAATTGCATAAATTGAGGAAAGTGGCTCAGTAACTTTCTTGAGGTCATTAATTGAGATGTCCATTCCCCTTTCAGAGAGCCTCTCACTGAGTTTTAGGTACAGTGCGTCTACATCGGTTCCAACATCGATATTCAGTATCCCTGCCAGTCTTGATAGCTCCCCTAATAGGTCTTCGATCTCAACTTCCAATTGCAGAGATTCTAGGAAATCGTCGAAGCCTGATATTGACTTGAGCCAGTCAATAGACTCCGGGTAAATCGCTTCGTATATCGTCGGAGTTCCTGCTGCCGCCCAACAAAATCTTTCCAGTCCATAACCGGTATCGATGATCTGAAGGTCCATCTCGGCATATCTTTGGCCCTTGATGGAAATCTCTCCGTCCTCCCTCTCCTCCAAGTTCATGAAGACCAGAGTGGCGAGTTCTAGGCCCCCAACTATTACCTCTAGTGCTGGCCCGGCGTTCCCTCCCCCTGACCATGGATTCTCTACGTAGGTAATTGATTCTGGATCAATTCCCAATGCTTCGACTAAAAGCTCGTCACAGTAACGTACACATTGGTCGATCCAGTAAATCACATCTCCTTCCAACGGCCTGTTAAATGCGTGGTGGGCCATCATCTCAAATGTGGATAAGTGCCTTCCCGACCGCCCTACTGCTGCCACATCGGTTAATCTGATACAAGGTTGGCTAATACCTAGAGGATTTGCAGGGGGAGGGACCAGTCCACTGGTAACATGAGGCTGAAAATCGGCGATGCTGGCTATAGTGAGGTGGATATCATCTCTCCATCTTGCGATAACTGGGTAGGGGTCTATTCTAGTATGGCCTCTGGAGTCGAAGAATCCTAGGAAGGCCTCCCTCATCTCGTCCTTTAATTTCTTACCTGTGGAGTTGAATCCCTTGATTATTGGATTTCCTATGAACGTGTAAGGGTCTTCGGAGGTGTCTCCGCAGGTTTCTCTGCTGCTATCTCGGGTCCAGAATCTAAGTCCTGAAACTTTACAGATTTTCAATTCATGGCCCGAGTCTTCCCAGTAGGGAATATCAATCTCTCCGAACGCCAATGTCATCTCCCCCGGCCATGCATCGAAGGGTTTGACTTGAATTCGATTGTTCAAATTGTTACGTGGCCTTGAAAGGTTGTGTATGTAACGCGATGCCATGGAGGAGTCGTGGAGGAACTATTTGTCGCCGGACGGACCCGGTAGAATGAGGATTTCCAAGCATGGCAGAATGCTCACTGATGCGGTTCTGGTTTCTGATGAGATGCACATGTTAGGGCATTCAGACGATAGATCGCCAGCCCAACTTGTGAATACAGCCAGTATGCCGGGAATAGTTGGTGACGCTTGGGCCATGGCAGATTGGCACTTTGGCTATGGCTTCCCGATAGGGGGAGTAGTGGCCACTGATATCGAATGGGGGGATCAGGGCGGGTCTATCTCACCAGGTGGTGTTGGATTCGATATTAATTGTGGCGTCAGACTTTGTTCTACAGAATTACATATAGATGACATTGATGCGAAATCTCTAGCTGAAGAGTTATCGAATAACATTCCTGCTGGGGCCAGTAGGAAGGGGGGCGTCCAACTCGGAAATACAGAGTTAGACTCAATTCTCTCTGGCGGGGCTTCGGCGGCTGTAGAACTAGGCCTTGCGGAAGAGAGGGATTTAGCAAATATTGAATCGAATGGATTCCTTGAAAGTGAAGATTGGAATGTGGGGCACAAGGCCATGAAGAGAGGTTCAACCTCACTTGGGACTTTGGGATCTGGCAATCATTTCCTCGAGCTTCAGGTAGTAGACAGAGTAGTTGACGAGAGAGCTGCTGAAGCCTTCGGACTGAGAGTCGGGCAGATCACAGCGATGATTCATTCTGGATCAAGGGGGCTTGGGCACCAGGTTTGCTCCGAACACGTTGCCAACATAGAGAAGGAATACTCCAAGTCAGGAGACTCATGGTATTCTGAGAAATGGGGATTTTCAGTCCCTGATCGACAGTTGGCATCCGCCCCAATCCATAGTTCCGAGGGGGCTTCTTATTTTGACGCGATGTGTGCTGCAGGAAATTTCGCATTCGCGAATAGATCCGCACTAACCCAGAGACTCAGAGAGGTTCTGAGAAATGAGTATTCGGCGGATGGAGAGTTGGAATTGGTATATGACGTCAGCCATAACATCGCTAAGATTGAAGATCATGTCATACATGGAAAAAACTGCACCTGTGCAGTACACAGGAAGGGTGCAACTAGAGCCCTAGGGGGAGATAACCCAGAGCTGTCTTCTAAGTTCAGTTTGGGACAGCCGGTTCTTGTACCAGGTGACATGGGGACAGCCTCATGGGTACTTGCAGGTCCAGTGAAAGGAGGGAATGACGCTTTCTCATCATCCTGCCATGGAGCGGGAAGGAGGCTTTCAAGGACTGCTGCAAGGAAATCTATAGACTCTGGTTCCCTTATCTCTGATCTAGAGTCTAAAGGGATCCATGTTAGGGCTAAGACGCCAAATGTACTTTCAGAGGAAGCCCCTGACGCCTACAAGAACGTCGATGAAGTGATTTCTTTAACTAATCAGGCAGGACTTGCAAGACCTGTTGCCAGGCTGAGGCCGATTTCGGTCATTAAGGGGTAATCAAATCTCCCTGAATTCTATGTGAATCTGATCTCCGTCTTGCATTCTGTATTCGTCATATAGTTGGTTGACCTCGCCATTTACAGTGAGGATTATCTCATGGCTTTGATCCGACTTATGGCCCATAATCTCGTCTTCACTGAATGACTCACCCCAGATTTCGAAAAATGCGCCCAGGGGGGCGGGCATCGGACTTGGGGTTTCGATATGCAATCTCCCTGTATTGTCATGAGTGTGAATGCCCTTCATTCCATTACAATCTGGGTCGCCGATGCCAATGTTAGACTCTATATCAACCTCAGTTCCGTTAATCACGATTACAAGCTGAGCGTGATCATGTGTGGAAAGAGAATTGTGGTCAGCGAGACAGACATTCGCAATCTGCCAATTGTTTCCCCCCTCAGGGGAGTCAGTTGAGTTCAGAGTTAAGAGGATAAATGCCAACGTAAAAATAGCCACTGTAGATAGTACAATGTTTTCCGCTTTCATGGAGGTGGGAGAAGGCCAGTAGTCTTGAACCATTAGGCGCTCCAGCCACCATGCCACTGCAGGGGGATAAGCCAGACTATTGGGGCACGGCTAAAATTGAGTTGTCCAGAAATGATATTGTACTATCCGAGATAATGAATAAATTCGATGATTTAGAATTGGTTTCTAGGGGAGATTTATTTTACACATTGATCAGATCGGTGATCGGTCAACAGATTTCTGTCAAGGCGGCTTCTACAGTCTGGTCTAGATTCTGCGAGAAGATAGGCGATATTGAACCGGGGAATATTTTGTCTGTTGATATCGATGAGTTGAGAAGTTGTGGCCTGTCTCAGAGAAAGGCGGAATATGTTGTGGGAATATCTGAGTCATGGTCCGATTACGGTTCTTTAGAATGGGAAGAGATGAGCGATGAAGAAATAATAGAGAAGCTGATAAAGTTGAGAGGAGTAGGTAGGTGGACTGCAGAGATGATACTGATTTTCACCCTACTCCGTCCTGATGTCTTTCCAATTGGAGATATAGGAATGATCAGGGGAATTGAAAAATCGTACAACTCTGGAGAAAGGATGTCCAGAGAGGAGTTGTATTCTATCTCAGAAAAGTGGAAGCCATGGCGTACTGTGGCCTGTTGTTTCATGTGGAGAACAGTTGATCCAGAACCTGTAGAATACTGATCACATACAATAGCCGCGCTTTGGCTGATGGGGAATTGATGGTGCTGCACCAGATTGAACGCCATCCGCCTCTTCCATGATTATTGTCAGCAAGGTCTTGACCAGCTCCCTCAAATCGTCGATTTCTTCCCTTAGTTCTTCCAATGACAAACTATCGTCCATTTACCCCACGCATCCCATCTGAGGGAGTTCCCTCAGAAAATAAATTGACACATGGCCTATAAACACAAGAGGTGGAGACCGTTATTTGGCGATCTTTTTCCCATACTTCGGGTAAAGTCACTAGTAGTCTTCTTCCTCTTCGTCATAGTATTCATAGTCATCATCTTCGTAGTACATGTCTTCATCACTACCTCTACGACTCATCAGGAAAGCTATGGCGCCTATCGCGACTATTGCTATTCCTCCAATCATCATGATGGCACTGTCTGTAGAGCCTTCATCTGTACTTGGTGGGGGAGTCACGCTAATTCCTCCAATGGCTATATCAGCTGCATTGAAGTCATTCTCTCCTATACTGCCATCTCCATCCACATCTGTTACAATGTATAGATTTGGTTGCCCAGGTGCGGTTGCTTCCCACTTGAACGAGACTCTGACGCTCGTAGATTCCGCTGCTAGCTGTATCTCCATATCTGGAGTCTGGGCAGTAGTCAAGGATGGTTGCCATCTCTCTGTCGACTCACCATTGGCGTCTACCTCATAGATTAGTTCGTAGAGCCCGACTACCAATGATCCATCTCTCTTCCCGGAGTTCTCCCAGAATGTTTCGATCGTAACTATCTCATTCATCAGTGGAGCTGTCGGTGATGAGACAGATCTGACATATTCTCCTAGGAATTCCATTATCCTTAGTGCTGGAACCTTTGGAGCAGACTCACTACCGAGTCCAGATATCTCATTACCTGCTTTGTCTGTCGAAGTTACCCAGAAAGCAATGGCGTCTCCTGCCTCAATTCTCATGTCATTATTAGGGGTCAGGTCTAAGCGGGACTGGTATACGTCGGCCCAGTTAGCAGATGATGACCTATCTCCTTCTGAAATCATTACCAGTTCCCCGCTGTCCTCTGTTCCTGCGACTGGTGAGTTTCCACGGAGATAAACCCATGAAACCTGCAATGGCCCATCCTGCATACCGACTTCGTCATTGATGGTGACTGTGACCTTTACGTTGTCGACCATATCAGACTCAATTATTGTGAGTGATGAATCTGGATAAGTAATCTGGTCGAACAATGCCGTTGGAGACCTACTATCGACTACTACGGAATAGTCTTCATTGGCTGTGGAGCTACCCAGTCCAGGGACATTTTCCACATTGACGGAAATGCCCATGTATGGATTCAATGGAACTCTATCTGGGAGAGGCATAGTAATGGTGAATCTAGATTCAGCGGTTACGTCGGCATCTGATGTAACTGTCTGAGAACCATATACGACTGCTGCCTCCACCGTTAGTCCCTCAGGGATATCGGTGATTGGCATTCCAGAACCAGCATAGACGATGGATCCAGAGATACTGAATTCATCGCCTTGTCTCAAGAATAATTGTCCATCTATGGATTCCATTACCGGTTCGGTCATGTCAATTATTGTATCAGGCAAGGCCATGAATTTGTTGTCCAACTGCCATGATAGTTCACCGATATTATTCTTGAAATCAACTGTGTTCAGGTCATCCAGGATGGATACGCTGGGCTTGCATGATAGCTGATCTTCTTCCCATGGGTAATCCCATGAAAGTTCGAAAATTACACTTAGTTCGGTGACTATTGCTGTAACATCCTGAGTTTGAACGGAGATTGGGGTTACCATGCTATCGGGTGATGACCATAGAGTCCCTCTTGAAGGGTCGTAGGACATCTTTCCGAGATTGCTGGGGCCGTCTCCACATAGCATTATTGTAACGTTATCAAGTGTGTTGATGCCATTAGCTTCCTCTATCTGCATAGTGAATATATGAGACTGTCCAGCCATCAAGAAGCCGATTTCCGAGTCCATTGAGAAGCCTGAGTTCTTTATGCTGGTAGGCTCGTCTGTGGCCACGATAACAGAGGCCCATGAGTTCCCTGCGCCAACAGCTCCTCCAGTACCTCCCTCCTGGTATGTGAGTCCAGCCCAATCAGTTCCTTCCACATAGAAGTGAACTGGGCTGTTGAAGTCCTGAGCAGATACATCGATTCCGATGAAGTTAACTTGTTGTTGACCGGTCATCCCGGAAGAGAGCGGTTGCGTCTGGCTCAGATATTCATCCTCATCAGCAATCCCGTCCATATTTGTGTCGTCAGTACTCTCCCTCCAATAATGGAGAGTGATGGATTCTCCTCGAGCCTCGGGCTCATCGATAGTAATGAACAAGGATAGCGGTACTGTCGGATCCCAGACCTTCCCATGTGCATCTTGGAGGCCCGAAGGTGTATTGACCTGAAGAGGTCCAGCGATGGGAGCATTTGAGTCGACTATAATACTCGTCTGAGGAGGGGCCCCAGTAGTGTCTACTGCACCGACTGTAGAGCCTGAAGGCCCCACGGTTATCATCAACGGGGACAGAGTTACTTCACTTCCAGCTATAGACGAGCTAAGCCAATCTACGGTAGTCTCGAAAGATCCATTGTCCCCCATGGTCATCGAATAGAGAGATCCTGACATATTCAATCCGACGAGGAAGTCTGTAGCCATGGGTCTGGCGTCAGACGCGTCCTGGAATCTGACCGTACCCGACACAATGACATCATTGGTAGACTTAACTGGGAACGGATAGAATGTTGAGAACTGATTGGATAGTAGCCTATCATACTCATCTCTGACCTCGAACGACTCTATCTGGAGATCGTTCTCTACGGCCTTGGCATTGCCTTGGCCACTGAATGAGACGGATGGCCAGACAAACTCGCCATATTCATCAAGAGCGGTAGATACCCACCTGATAGACTCGACATCGTCCCAATTCCAGTTGATGTCGAACATCCAGTTGACCACTACGTCGTCATAACCGTCGGAATGGGTTACCATCTCCACATATGACTGAGAAGTGTCGAGCGGTGCGACACTGCTACCCGAGATCTGGGTGAACGTGACTGGGTCACTTCCCATGCCCCAAAGTCCGTCGTCTCCATTATCTGCTCTGAATGAGATCACCTGGCCGTCTGAGGCGGTCCCAGTGAGCTCTATCGCAGCTAGTAATGAGTTGTCATTCAGATGATGGTGCGCAGTCTCTATTTCATTGATATTTCCATCTGGATATAGGGTATTGGGAACTTGGAAGTCCCTGTTGGTCATTATGTAATCATAGATCAGGTCTCCATCAATAGAGACAGAGCCAGTCGATGACGAGATTGTGACTGGAATTGCTATCTCAACTGGTGGTGTATCGCCCTGTGTGTTATCACTATGGTACTGAGAGATCGGCCCTGAAATGTCAGAAACATTCTCGAACATCGTGTAACCAAGTGCTAGTCCTGTCAGTGTAACGGTCTGCGTCTGAGAAGATGTAAGAGCAAATTCCACTACTCTCCAATCCCTGTCAGTTCCGGTGTCTGACCACCCTGATGACAAGGAGTTTATTGCTGAAATCTGATATGAATTAAGTTCTGATGTGAACCTCTCCGTGTTAGATCCAGTAGAGAAGGAAACTCCGGATACATCAATATCTACAGATGATTCAAATCCATCTGAGTCTGAAAGCAGGGTGATTAGCCCTGTGTTGACGTATCCACTAGTAGGCACGATTGCATAAGCAGATGTCGGGTTTGGCCCCACGTTCATAGTCACAGACTTGGTACCCTCTGACGAACCAACTGACTGGCTTCCAAGCAAATTTGTCTGCCACGCATAGTGGCCTCTGGCTAATTGATTGGGGAATGACCAATCCAGAATATCATCATCTACAAAGTCTATTTCTATATCAGATGCAGGTTCGCCATAGAGATGTGATATCTCCAGCCTATCTATGTATCCGTTTGTTGGCAATGTAACCTCCAAGGAGTATCCTGTCCTTGGAGTGGGGAATAGTACTGACCCTCCTTTGGACGTACTGCCAATCGAGTTTCCGCCCTCATCGAAGACCTCAATTTGGACACTGGTGGAAGAGTTCCCTCCGAATGTTAGTGCCTTTATTGGTCTGACTGAATGTAGATAATCTGAAGTGATTGTTCCAGATATAGTGGTTGCGTTAATTAGTCCGTCCACTCTGTCAACATTGGTCATTTGCCAACCATTGACCCCCATCATATCTGCAGTTAGGAGCCTCTTGCCTCCTATTCTGATGTACTCAAGCATAGGAGACGCTAGAGGATTAGTTGTATCCATCTCAACAATGAGTCTCAAACTTGAGTGTGTCTCAGAGTCGACGCCCGCTAAACTGATCGGGAATGTCAAGTCAGAATAACCTGGTATTGGGTTGCCCGAGTTTGCATCTATGATAGTTCCAGTCAGTGTGTGATTGACGTAGTCGTCAGACGACCCATCAACTTCTATTAGGCCCCTATTGAATGAGTCATCGCCTGAGATGGAGAAGGTGGGGCTTGTCCATGATCCGGGCTGACTGAAGTTGCCCTGCTTAATACCAACATTGTCTATGTGCCATCCTGAGTTTGCGTCACTGAACCGTGCACCCATTGCGAACTTGAATTGAACATCATCGCCTTTGTACTGTGAAAGATCGACCTCATACGAATCCCAGTCGTTGCTATTGCAGTGCACTCGTGTCCAAATCTCTTGGCCATCGTTGATTGTGTAGGAAATGCTAGTTGAGCTGTATTGCCTGTCAGTATAAGAAGGATGGTCCACATGTTGCCACTGCCCTCCGTTTACCCTCATCCATAGTGCTCCGCCCACATAGACGTAGGCTCCAGTCCCATAGTCCAAACAGACGGACATGTCCCAAGCGAATGATGACTCGCCGATACTGGAGACAGTGTATTGGGGTGTGACAAGGCTGGATTCATAGAACTGATCGGTGCCACCATTCACGCCAATTTTGTACATGTAAGGGAACGAGTTAGCAGATTGGGGGCCATATAGTGAGGAAGGCTCCGATACTACCCACTTACACCTTTCTGTACCGCAGGCCTGCATCGAGGATGATGAATACCTGTACATGTTTGTGTAGCCTGGCTCCGAATCACTCTCGGGCGAGGAAACTGTGGAGTCCTCGAAATTATGGACAACATCTATGTATCCAGAATTGAGTGTCAGGAACTGCCAGTCGTTAGTTCCACTTGTAGTTGCATTTGCTGGAATCGTATATGCATTAATCGGGTCTCCGATCCAATCCATTGTCCTGTATGCAAAGACGGAGAAACCCTCTCTGGAGTCAGGGTCGTTATTTCCACCTGGGTTACCATACTGGACCGATGCGTCAGTCTGGACAACGAATCTCAATAATGAGCCATTGACTTGGTTAGCGGCAGGTACAGAGTTGGATATTGTCACCATTCCTCCGCTATCATCCGTGGATGTGGAACCGGTTCCGTATGTCAAAGTAGGAATGTTACCATCTTTGTCTGCATATCCGGAGGAACCTGGTATATTTCCAGCTCTGGATCTGCATTGTGTGGTTGAAGAACTAGATCCAGTGGATGAGATATCCGTCCATGAGACGCCATTGTTGTTTGAGAGCTCGATACATGCGTTATCCCAACCTGATCCCTCTAGGTCCCAATGAACGTCAAATTCTAAGTCAGTTACGTTGTACAAATCGATAGGAACTGTCAGGTATCCCAAAGCGTTGTTGGAATAGTAGCAGGACGATCCATAGAGGCCATAGTACCAGTTATTGACGTCGCATCCGTGATGCCATACGCCTTGGCCGTTACCAGCGTTGAAGTATTTGACATCATCAATGAACAATCCTGGTACGACTGCCGAGGTGCTGGAGGTCCATACTCTAAATCTAAACTCGACACTGACTGAGTTGTTGAGATTCGGGTCTGAGAATAAATTCGAAAGATTCAGGGTCTCAGATTGCCAACCGCTATGAGTGGCTCCCGTAAAGACGGGCAACTGACCAGTTGGGGCCCCGTTAACGTCAATGTTGGTACTATCGATGTAGGAGGGGTACCCCCCATCGGTAGCGATCCAAGTCCAGGGGTTGCCATCTCCTCCTGCCCGATATTCTAGCCATGCTCCGCCATTGCTACCATCCAAGTGGTACCAATGATCGAAGCTCAAGAAGTAGTTATTCCTCAGATTGTATGAAGGCACTGAGAATGACGGTATGGTGATCCATGTGTCATTGCCCGCTCCGATGCCAGTACCGGGTTTCGTGGCCATGACGACAGATCCTTGGGAGGCTTGGGCAGGGATAACTCCGAATGATAAGGTCTGTTCGGCTCCGTTTATTGTTCCGCCAAGATCTAGGTTTGTGGCTGCCCAGTACGTGTCCCTGTTGCAGTAGTACAGAGTACCATCTGTCTCAGTTGCATTCAGCGAAGTATCATCGTCATAGTAGTAACCATAGTCATTCCCGTAAGTGACTGACTTACCGCCGAAAGGACAGTTGGCGTCACCCTCCGCAAGGGGCAACTGAGTGTACTGGAAAGATCCGTTTACAACAGTTCCATTCTGGGCACGGCCATTCCCTCCCTGAACGGTTTGATTGGTGGTACAGAGATAATCGGTATCGATGACCTCATTAGGATCTAGCTGGCCATTTTTGTTGTCATCGTATCCAGAAGTTAGGTTGTATCCCTTGAGCCCTCCACAGCTTAGGTGGGGGGTGTACCCTGACGAGTTCTCAAACTTCAAGCGGATGATTTCTTCCGGCCCTGGGTCATAATCAGAGTTCATTACAATTGAGTAGTTCCCCCGATCGAAATCGGTAATGGTATTCAAGGATTGATCATCGACCAATGTCAGGTTGCCATTTCTGTAATCCGTAGTTGTGCCCGATGCGGTACCATTCTCTAGCACGAAAATATCCATCACATCACCTGGAGTCTGGGAGGCAGCCATAGGGGAGTCTGTGATATGTGCCCATCCATCCATTATTGTGGCGTTCCCAGGTGCCCTAAATCCTGTTAGTGTTGTTTCCCCTCCAGAAGTATTGACCGTTGATGGTCCTGCCCATGAAGTGGTTGCTGCGTTCGTGATCGGTGCTAGTAACATCAGTAGTACTAGGGCTCCAGCGAGCCTCCTACGGTTGTTCGACATGTTGCCTCGTAATATTGCAGACATTATGAATGAATTGGTGACTTAGAGCCAAGATGCCAAAAACTGAGTAAATTGCATCTGAATTTATGGAGCCACTGGGGAGAATTGAACTCCCGACCTTCCCATTACCAATGGGATGCTATACCCCTAAGCCACAGTGGCGCAACAGCCTC
>MDTC01119039.1_pt1 | contig 14927 bp, 4 predicted proteins | sample 811181 | NCBI WGS metagenome assembly MDTC01 (sample SAMN05326644, study PRJNA326480) | marine metagenome | isolation source: seawater | place: Pacific Ocean: North | collected 2011 | reverse complement strand
CGTGGTTTAGCCCGAATTTTAACAGGTGATCTTTCAAGCACATCGGAACTCTTCTACCAGCAAGATATAGTTCCAGTTAACCTGCTACTCAGCGGCAAAACACTTCCAGAGGAAATCTACTTGATGAATGAAATTGAGATTACATATCACGTAGGGCGATTTGCAACCGTCTACATACAACCCTCATCTTCTGCAATATCTTGGTTAGCAAGTCAGAATGAGATTGAATGGCTAGAAGAGGAGTTTTGGTATGCACATACAAACGACGTTGCTGATACAATTCTAAAGGCACCTGACTTGTGGAGTCAAGCAACAATGAGTGGAATCAACTCATCTTGGGATTATGTCGACGGGACTGGTATCATCGTAGCAGTAGCGGATTCTGGACTTGATAGCGGAACAAATGATTCCACGATGCATCCTGATTTTAGAGATCATATTGCCGACATTGTATCGCTCCCAATGACACCAGCAAGAGCAACAGCATGCGGTTCACCTGCAAATGATGGAGCATCAGATATCGATGGGCATGGCACTCACGTCGCAGGCTCTGTACTAGGGGATGGTACAGATTCCTCTGGAACCATCAAGGGCATGGCTCCTGAGGCGAGATTATATTTCCAATCTATTGGATTATGGTGCCAAAATAACGCTGCTGGCAAGCAAAATACACTCCTCGGCATTCCAACAAATAAAACTGATTTGTTTAAATTTGCAGCCGAGAATGGATCGCGGGTCCATACGAATTCTTGGGGCAATACTTGCTTAGGCGCCTGTTACAGCCAGTACACTTTGGGTTCATTACAAGCAGACATCGCAGCTCGAGATTACACGAATATGACAATCTTATTCTCCGCAGGTAACTCTGGAGCAGATGGAAACTCAAACGGAGAAATTGATTTTGATTCGTTAGGAAATCCAGCGACTGCAAAGAATGTCTTTAGTGTCGGAGCGAGCGAGAATGACCGCCCTACGATAAACAATATTTGGGGAGGATCATACGGATCTCCGATAAATAATGACCTGAGAGCAGATAACATAAGTGGCATGGCTGCATTTTCAAGCCGTGGACCTGTTGATGATGGGCGATTGAAACCTGATATTTCCGCACCAGGGACATTTATTCTTTCAACAAAATCTCGTTCGACGAGTTCAGTAGGATGGATGGCGTACAACGCTAGCTACACATACATGGGCGGGACAAGTATGTCAACACCACTCACTGCTGGTGCAACCGCTCTTCTTCTCGAACACCTTATCGATAATCGAGGGCATCAAGACCCAAGCTCTGCTTTGGTTAAGGCAATCTTTGCTACAAGTGCTCATGACATGATGGGGCAATACAGCGATGTGACAAATGGTGCTGGTGAAACTGCTCCTAACAATCATGAAGGATGGGGGCTTGTTGATTTACGAAATGCATTGAATGCCACATTCATCGAGGATGAAAGTGTCTCAACATCTGGAAATAGGGGATGGAGTTTCAATATTCCGAATTCAGCCCCTGATCTGAATATCGTGTTATCATGGATTGACCCGGAGAGCACAACTGCTGCCTCAATAAATCTGGTCAACGATCTCGACTTAGCAGTAAAAGACCCTTCAGGCACTTGGACTGAATTGTCGAATAGTCTTGACAACCTTAGGGGATTGAAATTTGCAAACCCTGCGCAGGGTACTTGGGAAGTCCATGTCAATGGGACAAATGTTCCTCGTGGTCCACAATTTTTCGCTCTGGCTTTGAATCAGGAAACTACATTGGTGAACCTCACTGAGGACGAAGACTTGGACGGTGTCATCGACGACGATGATGATTGTGTTAGCATATACGGTTCCTCAACGGTTGATAGAAATGGATGTCCTGACAGTGATGGAGACGGTTACTCGAATCCAGATGGCGTCTGGCTCGTTGCTAACGGTGCTGATGCGTTCCCATCAGAGAGCACACAATGGGCTGACCAAGATTTCGATGGCTATGGAGATAATGCCGCAGGATTCGAGCCCGATGCATGCGTCACAATTCTCGGGAACTCAAGTCTTGATCGCTTCGGATGCTTGGATAATGACGGTGATGGATATTCCAATAACGATGGCGTATGGCTTGTTTCGAATGGAGCAGACGCTTGTAATGCTGTGAAGGCTTTCTCATCCCGAGACAGAAATGGCTGTCCTGATGAAGATGGAGATGGTTCTTCTGATCCTGACCCAACTGGAATTAACGGTTCAGTTTGGACTGTTACCGATGGTGCTGACGCATTCTTGGGTGATTCAACACAATGGGCAGATTCTGATGGCGATGGATTCGGGGACGAACCTGAACCTGCAACACAAGGAGATTCTTGTGTGGCTTTTGCAGGTACATCCTTCGAAGATCGGTTCGGATGTCTTGATTCAGACAGCGATGGATATTCGGATGGAGATATGACGTGGACTGCTGCTCAAGGTGCTGATGCATTCCCATCTGAACCAAGCCAGTGGGCTGACCAGGATGGCGATGGATACGGAGACAATTCAACGGGTCTAAACCCAGACAGTTGTCCAACCACCTTCGGAACGTCTACAGAATTAGGGAATCTGGGCTGCTCTGATCTCGATAGCGATGGTTTTGCTGACGGTGATGATGCGTTCCCGAACGATGTCACTCAATGGGCGGATGCTGACGGCGATGGATTTGGTGACGAGCCAACAGGTACGAACCCAGATAACTGCCCAACTGTTTCAGGAACCTCGACAACCGACCGCTATGGATGTCCTGATTCAGACAGTGACGGGACTTCTGATGAGGATTTGGCAGGTACAAATGGTCCTATATGGACCATTGCTGATGGCGCAGATATCCTTCCGAACGATGCTACTCAGCAAGCAGACACAGATCTTGATGGATTTGGAGATAATCCTTCTGGGACAAACGGAGACGGTTGTCCTTTGGTAGCTGGCACCTCATTCGCCGATCGAAATGGTTGCTTGGACACAGATGGTGACGGGTTTTCAGACGCTGATGGAACATGGAGCATAGCCCAAGGAGCTGATGCATTCCCGAATGATATCACTCAATCCGCTGATACGGATGGGGATGGATTTGGAGACAACCAAACTGGCACTAATCCAGATGATTGTCCTCTCCAAAGCGGGAATTCAACGGTTGATCGAATCGGTTGCCTAGATCAGGATGGAGATGGAATCTCCGATGCTGATGGGCTTTGGAACGTTTCTCAGGGAGCGGATGCATTCCGCTATGACAAGACTCAATGGGCTGACCAAGATGGTGATGGGTTCGGAGACAATGCTTCTGGAAATCTCCCCGATGCTTGCCCTACTGTATTTGGAGATTCATGGCAAAACAATACGTTTGGATGCTTGGATACTGACCAAGATGGGTGGGCAGATAGCCAGGACAAACAGCCAGATGACCCAACTCAATGGTCTGACGTTGACGGGGACGGATACGGAGACAATCTTGGAGGAACCACTCCTGATGCTTGTCCAGGTATCGTTGGAAATTCAACTCAAGGGAATCGATATGGATGTCTTGATTCTGATGGTGATGGATGGGATGATACAATCGATGAATTACCTAGTCTCAAGTACCAATGGCTTGATCAAGATGCTGATGGATTCGGAGACAATGCAACAGGACCACAACCTGATGCTTGCCCTGGCGTGCCGGGAACTTCAACCTTAGACCGCTATGGATGCATTGACTCAGACGGCGATGGAATCTCAGACGAAAACGATGCATTCCCTGCAGATCCCGGTCGATCATCCGATGTTGATGGTGATGGCTATGATGACCTCGAAGATGGTTGTATGTTGATTGCTGGTAATTCTACATTCGATAGATTCGGTTGCATCGATTCAGATGGTGATGGCTACTCTGACGGAGATGACCAGTGGAATATGTCAAATGGTTCGGATGCTTTTCCCTTTGAAGCGACACAGAATGCAGATCAGGATAACGATGGTTTTGGAGATGACCCATCTGGATTTGAAGCAGATGATTGCCCGACAACACAAGGAAGTTCATTCAGAGATTCCTTCGGTTGTGCTGACGAAGACAACGACGGCATGTCGGATGTAAGTGATGATTTCCTAGGTGAACCGACACAGTGGACTGATTCTGATTCGGATGGATTCGGGGATGAAGTAAATGGAAGTCAAGGTGACTTTTGTCCTCTAGAAGCAGGAACCTCTACAAATGATGTTTACGGATGTGTTGACACTGATTCTGATGGGTATTCGGACCTCAATGATGTATGGCCAAATGACGGAACACAATGGTATGATGACGATATGGATGGATTTGGAGATGAGAATTCTGGTACAGCCCCTGATCAGTGTCCTGACGAATACGGCACGGCTTCTCTAGGAACGCTACAAGGATGTCCAGACACCGACGGCGATGGCTATGCAGACGCCGAAGATGCTTTTCCCTTGCATGATTCACAATTCCAAGACAGCGATGGCGATGGCTGGGGTGATAACGAAACATCAGGTGCACACAGGCCTGATCATTGGCCAAACGACCCTAATCGAAATGCTGGAGAAGCAACACTTGAGTGTTCACCTGATCGATTCACAATTGATTTAGTAGCAAGTTCAAATTTTGTTTTCACATGTACAGTCACAACCTCGATGAGCGATGGATTTACTGCTCGTATTGATTGGCAAACATCCACTAGCGTAAATGCAGAAACAAGATCTCAATTGATGATTTTTAATACTGGTTCAGAAACGTTTCAACAGAAGTTTTTCACTGGTCAAGCAGTTTTAGAAGGGATACATGACCTTGTTTTGACTGTTACAGAACCAGGAGCAGATGAGCCTATGGATACTGTCTCAATACGATTAAATGTCTACAATAGTTCCTCCATATCTGATGTTGAAGACGAATTTGGATGGGATACTGTTCTGGATTCTGCTCTCTTCCAAATCTTCGCAGCAGCAATTGTGTTTGTGTTCTTGTTCGGTATCCTTATCATACGCGGCAAGACACGAAGAGTGAAGGATGAAGATGAGCGCAAAGCCCAAGCAGCTCAAGTGTTGTACAATCGGATGATGTCCGATCAAGATGTTGTTCAGCAAAGAAGAATCGAATTAGGTTATGACGCAACTCCACTGCCACCTAAGCAGAAGTGAACCGCTTTGACCGATGCGCTCAAAGAGGAGAGAATGTTCGGAAGGAATACCACAGTGCGGATATGGTGAAGTGGTTATCATCTGAGGTTTCCAACCTTATGTCGTGGGTTCGACTCCCGCTATCCGCACCTCCATTGACAAAGCCTATGAGTGGATTGCGTACAGCCAAGATCATGCAGACGCTGAAAGCCTCTAAAGGCCTCTTTCTTGTCTTACTCATGCTTCTCGCCTCTCTATCAGGATGTTTTGGTGAAGAAAATTCAGTAGACCAACCTGAGGTTTCATCTATTTTCCAAATTGATTTCACACCTGCTGAAGAGGCTACACTTCGTACTGGCGAGTGGCATGAGTTCATTTTAGAAGGCGAAGGACGGGCTCTATCTGTGCCAACTGGAGTCATGCTCTTCGTAAATGGCTCAGTCCTTCCAAACGGATACGTAACCGTAACAGGCGATCAAATCAATGGAAAATTCCTCCTCACGCCTTACGTCGAAGAGGCTACACTCACCATCGTTCATCCAGATGGTACTGGTGAAGCACTAGAGATGCCTATCACAAACGGAACGCCAATCGTAAACGGTGAAGAATGGCTTGAAAAAATGGAATTTATAACAAGCGTTTGTGCGGATTCTACTGAATGTGGAGGATACATTAATCGATGGATGGGGTCCCCAAATCCTGCCTTTGAGCGCGCAGCCTCTTTCTTCCATGGTCATTTTGAAGGTCTCGGATACGAGACACATATCCTTCGAGTTGTCGACCACGGGAATCCTAGCGAGCCTGAAAGTCTGAATGTCATTGCATGGAAAGAGGGGCGTGACGACACATGCGTTCAAGGAATGGGCGCTCATATGGATATCATGTTCCCATTTGGCCCACCCGGTGGCGGTACATATGAAGGGGCTTACGACAATACTGGAGGAACTGTTAGCATGATGTTGTTTGCCAAAGCATTCGTAGATATTGAAGTACAATGCGACACATTCCTTGCCCTGTGGTCTTCAGAAGAAGAAGGGCTGCGCGGCTCGAGCTCTTTTGCAAACAACGACTGTGATTATTGCCTACCGTCTGATAAGGAACTTCGCTTCTACATCAATATGGATATGATGGGAATCTCTTATCCGGCAATAAAGCCAACTGGAGAACCTTACCCATACCACGCATGGTCCGGACCAGATTTTGATCCCGAAGTACAGGATGTTGAGATCACCAGCGTTCTTGATTACGTGCACAGAGACATCCTTGGAGCGCCCATGGACATGCGAATCGAAGGCACCTACGGTGCTGGTTGTGACCAACATTGGCCCGAGCACGAAGATCTCGTGATGGATGTCCACGAGGATACATTCGGACGTTCCGATCACGTTACATTCAGAGACTTAGGAGCACAGACAATTTTCCATCTCGGAGCATATGACTCGGATTACAGTGCATATCACTCTCCAGATGATACACTCGATAATATGATTGAAGTTGTAGGTGGCGAGGACGAATTAATGAAAAGTATGGAATTCGTCATGTGGGCTGCAATGCTTGAGTTCATGATTGCGGATCAAACACCGGAAGTTCGCAACGTTAACGCATGATTGTTAGAACGACGTTTTTTGAACTCAAGGTCGTTCCTTGATGTATGGAGGATGAGGCAACGGTCAAGCTCACGCTTTATCAAAGGGCCGTAGCGTCCCCTTTTCTTCACCCAGCAGCACTAATCCTAGGCGCTATCATCGCCCTATCTGAATCCATTTACCTCCTCCTCCTAGGAGAGCCTGTACAAAATGCAATTTGGCCACAAGCAATACGTACCCTTACTTGGACATTCTATCTACGCCAACACATTGCTACAGTAGCAATTCTTTCTTCACTTATCCTCGCTGCAAGCATCTGGATTGCACTTCGAAAGCAAAAAGGTGTAGAATTGCACCCCATGATCATTATCGGACTCATGATATTGATTGGTGCTGTCTTAGCATCATGGGTAATTTTCTTACTCATGGACATACGATATATCCGAGGTGCGTTTTTACTCCTTCCGACGATCTATGGAGTTCTCCTCCTAGCATCAGCAATTGCTGTAAGAGGACCACCACATCTTCCAAAACAAGAACAAAATAAAACTCAAAAAACATACACTGTGCTCCATTTGTGCACTATTTTCTTCGCGGCTTGGCTTGTCATGCCAGGCATACCTGCTTTGATTGGAATAGCACCTTCTCCACCTGATGCGCCAACAATGGGCTACGGGGCTCAAGCGGGTCCGTTCGATTCTGTAAGTGTTCAATACCCCTATCCAATTCCCGAACTCGTCTCTGAGATTCAAGGTCCTACTGAAGAAGATATTGATTTTTCAGTATACCTCTTTCTTCCTCAACTTCCGAGCGATCCAGGCATTGAGGGAGTGCCATTAGCGATTTTACTCCATGCATTCAAGAATCCATCCATAGACTCGTACATGGATTGGATTGACCATTTAGTTGGAAAGGGCATGGTTGTGGCCTACATTCAGTATCCTACAGATGTTCGACCAGAAGAAGCTGAGACATTTACCCTCGTAGAAGAGAACGGGATGTCAAATTGGCCGCATCACGTACCCAGAATGCATGCTTTACAATCAGCTGTTAATTTATTACAAGAGCGTATTGATGACAAGACACGAGATGATTTTGTCAATGAGACATTGGGTGATCTCAAAATCCTCCCCCAGCATCTATGGATAGGTGGACATAGTTTAGGCGGAGCGTATTCATTCCAAGTCTTACAGATGGCTCAAGAGAAACAATGGGGCAATCAGACATTAGTCGTTGATACAGAAATGGCACCTGCAAGACCTGTACAAGAAAACTGGTTACCGAACTACAGCACCTTTCCTGTAAATACACTCGTCCACCTTGTCGTAAGTGAAGATGATATGACTGTTGGTCAATGCGATAGCGTACATCATATTGAGTTGTTCAATGAGGTGGAAGATAACCACACATTACTCATCTACATTCCAAGTGACCGCTATGGATTCCCTCGATTGGTTGCGACCCATTACATACCCGCAAATGAAGTTCACGACACACTGGCAGATTGGGCGTTTTATCGTAGGATTGATGCTCAGGCGGATTGGGTTGTTGCATTAAGCCGAGGTGATCTAAACACTGCTGACTTCGCCTATGCAAATCTTGTAGATACGCCAATGCTCTCGGATATGGGGAAATGGTCGGACGGAACCCCGGTATTGCCACTTCAGGTCTACACAAACCCATCAGAAAGTGGTCTTTTTGCATCATGTTTCTGAACAATTGTTTAACGGTAAGGAGCGAGGTCGGACTACATGGAAGAAAACGAGGGCAACCCTAACTCCCTCATCAAACTGATTTCCACATCAACTGTTATCGCCTCGATGTGTTGCTTACCAAGCATCATATTGGTTATGTTTGGCCTAGCCAGCGTCAGTAGCGCAGCAGCACTCTCTGACACACTATATTGGGGAACTGGAGGGTATTGGTGGTTCAGACCGACGATGTTAGGGTTAGCAAGTCTATTTGTCATAATTGGGCTCGTCATGTACTTTCGAAATCGTGGAATCTGCACACTTGATGATGTTAAGCGGCAGAGACGAAAGGTCGTGAATACATCCCTTCTCGTTATCGGGATTGCTTACCTCATGTATTTACTGTTCAATTATGTTATTCTCACAGAGATCGGAATTCTATTCGGACTCGAATGGGAATCAAGTCGATTCTGGACGAAGTGATTCAAGTGTTGTTACGGGTTGTTGAACATCCAACCCCCCAAGACGCTCCCGATTCCATCGCATTCCTTGTCGCTTCAAGAAGAGCCTCTTCAGGAGATAATATTGGTGACTGATCGATTCCATAAGCCAGCATGATTTTATGTGTTCTGTGTAAGTAATTCTTCAATTGGATTTTTGAATTTCCAATTAGGATTTCTACTTCAAAGTTTCCAATTGGAATTTCAATTTCCCGAGGATTAAAATGCATCCCCATCCGAAGAGCTTTTTGAATCGCTTCCTTTCCAGTCCACGCTAATAATGGATCAAGAGTTCCTTCATTTAATCGAAGCAATTCATCCCCTTTCGCCATCATATCGAATACTGCTGGTTTAGGAGGTCGATTCAGCGGTTCAGCATCAAGACCAATCGTCCAACCTTCATCGATAAGAGCGACACAAGCGAGACCATCACTATGAGAAATAGAGATGCTTGGCAAGGAATACTGAATCCACATGCCATGAATGACCTTGAGAAATGGTGCTCTTTCTTGTGTCCTTGAAATCATGAGTGGTGAGAGATCACTAAGACCCCACGCGCCTAATGCTTGTTCTAACAACCAACGTGCACTGAGGTGCTCATCCCTTCGTTTATCGGTCTTGAAGGTACGAATCTCATCCCAATCGACCAGGGTTAGGGTTGAAGGATCAATCGACCTGATTTGGCAGGTTGCAACCAGCAGACGCACATCACCCTTCAGTTCGATGAAGTCGAATGTCGCGTTCAATGCATCACCCTTAGCGTTCGAGTGTGAATTTTTGATCATCAGGAACTGGTGCCATTGCCTTCAATCGAAGGCCTCTCATAGCAACTACAGGAGATTCATCATCGCCAATAATCAAGACATCGTGGACAGTGACTCCTGCATCTTCGACATGTGTACGTACAGAACGCAACCGCAACTTCTCGTCTTTTTCAGGAACACGTAGCATGGTCGACCAATCAATTCCAACTGGTAAACTACTGAATCCTTCTGATTCCATTGCTACTAGTCCTGCATTTTGGAAACCAGCTTCAATAAGCATAGGCAATGCTTCGAGGAGGACTTCTTCTCCCTCCCGCTCTAAAGCAAATTGATCTGTTGCAGGAAGTTGATGCCTCATCAATGCAATTCCATCAACACCCGGTTGGTCAGAGTCACCTATACCTCTCAAAACGCCTCCATGTGACTGGAAACGAGGCCCATGGAAATATCTCAGATAAATGAACGAAGCATGGTGTTCAAGCCGTCCTTGAGGAGGGATACCAATCGAAGGAAGAGATGTGATTTCAGTTTCTAAAAATCTACTCAAATCATCTGACTTTGTTACAAGTCGAACTGTTGCCTGGTGATGCTCCCGCTCACCAAAGACTACGCCTTCGGAATTCGTCAAATCTGACACGAGTTTACATGAGACCCAAGTAATATCGCCTTCCGAACGAGTTACTTTCGTAAGGACTCGAACCATCATCGAATTCTTCATTACTTTGACAGGCAATCCAAACTTGACGTCTTCGAATCCAGCTAGACACGTGTGTGGACAAAGAAGCAAAGCATTCTCTGCGAACATTTCCAAAGCCATAACACCGGGATGATAAGGCACTCCCTCGATAGCATGATCAGAAAGGAATGGGTGATCTGCAACTGAAAGCGTGCTTTGAGTCATCATGTTATTCTCTTCATCAACTGAAAGAACCTTATCGATAAAGGGGAATCGGGAAGGATTTGCAATGAGAGAAGCCATATCTCCAGATAGCATCAATGGCGCTTCTCTGAATGAATCAAAACGATCCATTAGACCAAGTGAACCGCAGGCAATAACTCGGCGCTTCCCGCCACGCAGTGCTTCATCAACAAAGATTTCAACACCTACTTCAACAGGAAGGGTTTCAATTCCTGCTTCTTCGAAGACTGCCTCAATCGAACCACGAGTTGCCATTCCGACATCTCTCCAACCAGTCCATCCAATTGCAACGGCACGACAATCGCCTTTGGCGGTTAGGCGAGCCATCTCTGCATCGAGTATTGAATTCGCAGCAGCGTAATCAGTTTGACCACCGTTACCAAATCGCCCAGCAACAGAGGTAAAGCAACTTGCAAACCTCAATGTTCCTTGTGATGATGTCACAGCGCCCATTAGAGCAGCCCATCCATCGATTTTAACGCGAACAACATTGTCAAATGTTTCCCATGATTTATCACCAACAAGTTTGGAATCTTCCAGTCCAGCGCCGTGTACTAGGCCTGTAATCGGTTGAGAAAGAGACGCTCCAAGAGCACGTAGTCCCTCCATGTCGGTAACATCAATCGAATGATAGAATGCTCTATTTCCAGTAGATTCTATTTGTGAAAGTGTTTGATAGACATCTCGGCTTCGTGTGAATCTCTGCCATGCTCGGTTCCATTCAACCATCGTTACCTTTCCAGACTCTGAGGCTTCAATTAATCGTTGACGAAGTTCCATCTTCTCGTTGGCCAGTTGTTCTTCCGACCAATCCAACCATTCTGCCGTTTGTTCGATGAGAACAGAACGTCCAAGGAGATGGAAGGTTGCGCCTGCCTGTTCACTTGCGTTGGCAACACCAATCATGCATGCTGCAGTGACTCCAGATCCACCACCCGACACGAGCCAAACATCATCTGATTGCAATGGTTGAGGATCACCTACAACATCTTCTGCAAAGGCGGCTAAAATCCAACGACGATGATCTCGGTCAAGACCGATTTCGACATCCCCCCCACAGTTGAACAATTCATGTTCAATGATTTCGGCAGCGAGTACCGCATCGAAAATTAATTCAGGATGGACGTCTAAGGCACGAGAACGAAGTTGTGGCTGTTCAAACGAATAGGATTTTGTAACACCAGAAGCAGCACATTGAACTGAATTAAATCGTTCTCCGAGAGTTCCATGTCGTCCATCCATTGCTGTTACGCTGGCAATCAAACCGGTTGAAAGGTTTGCAAATGTAGCATCCAACCCTTTGAGTAATCCAAACCATCCATGAGCGGAAAGTGTTACTTGCGAAGATGGAGTAACATCTTCAGACCACTCAGCGGATGCGAGTTTCATCGGTGCTAGATGAATAACACCGGCTAATTGAACATCTGAAAGAGCGGAAGTGATTGATTCAAGATGCTCCTGATTGCCTGGATCGCCGCGATGTACAGTGCGGCCTTGTTCGGTTTGAATCGATACATCACGAATGCCCGCTTCAAATCCAACACGTATTGTTGAAAGTCCGCGTGTTTCTAAACGAGAACAAAGAGCTTCTGCGATTCCCCATCCATCATCTGTAACAACGATTGTTCCCTCGAGCGAGAGGGTGTCTACGATGGTTTCTGCCTCTTCGACCTCAACTTGCCAACGACGACAACCTGCGACTTCGGGTGTTGATAAAGTTGGAGTAGGTGTTTCTGCCGCCGTATTTACCGCTGCTTCGGTTAGAGTTGCCTTGGGTTGACCGCCTTTCATTTTCACAATGTAGCCAACAAAGTGGTTGAGTGTTGGATGATCAGAGAGAAGGAAGTCTTCATCGACAGGCAGAGAGAAGATTTCTCGTACATCAACCATAATCTCTGCTTGCTTGACTGTATCAATTCCGAGTTCACCTTCTAAGTCCTGATCCATTTCTATGAAATCGGCTGGATAGCCTGTATGTTTGACAACCACCTCGATCAAAGAGGACTCAATATTTGCATCTTTGACAACTGATGATGGTTGCGAAGGCGTAGCCGATGTTTCTGAAGGAGTTGGCGTTGGTTCCGGAGTTGTTTGAACAGTCAGAGGTGCGATTGAAGCGCCTCCTTTCATTTTTACAATGTAACCAATCATATGATTCAGTGTTGGATGATCTGAAAGAAGGAAGTCTTCATCGACCGGTAATGCAAACAACGTTCTGATATCGACCATAATTTCTGCTTGCTTGACTGTATCAATACCAAGTTCGCCTTCCAAATCCTGATCCAATTCTATGAAATCAGCAGGATAGCCTGTATGCTTAACCACAACATCAATCACTTGCTGAGTCATTTCTGCATCCGATGTTGTCACAGCAGGAGCCGCTGCAACTGGTTTGGCGATAGGCTCAGGTGTTGGTTCCGGCCGAACAACAGGTGTTGACACTTTTTGTTCGACCACAACTGGAGGTTCACCCCCCTGCATTTTCTGAATGTAACCGATCATATGGTTGAGCGTAGGATGGTCTGAAAGGATGAATGTTTCATCGACTGGAAGAGAAAAGTGCTGGCGGATATCCACCATGATTTCTGCCTGCTTGACAGTATCAATGCCAAGTTCACCTTCCAAATCTTGATCCAATTCTACAAAGTCTGCTGGATAACCAGTATGTTTCACAACAACGTCGATCACTGTCTGCACCATATCTCCGCTTGCTGCTGAAATTGACGTTGGCGTTGGGGGAGGTGTTGACTCTACAATCGGTTCAACCTTTGGCTCGGGGATTGATTGTTCAGGTGGTTGCTCCACTTCAGAAGGAAGTCCTTCAAACGGTGCAGTCACTTCGTAAACATCACCTTGAATTCCTCCGTGAAGATTGTTATCTCCATCGACGTAAGCAACCAATTTGTTATCGAGAACACGAAGTTGTATGTCTGCATTATTCGCGAGATTACGACACCATGCAAGCAATCGCTTTCCGTCGATTCTTTCACCAACGATAGGCCATGAACGGACCATGGAAAGCCCAATTTGTGAACCAAATCCTGCAGCAAAGCGTATTCCATATTTCAAATTGGAATACTCTCCGCCCTTGGATAGATTGAGATTGCCAAGTTCCTCATCCAGAACTTTGTGATTAGCGATAGGTGGAATCCTCTTGTTCAATAGGCCATAAAACATACTTGCGTCTTCAATTCCCACGCCCATGGGATGACCAGTGAATCCCTTCGTATTGGCAATAACCATTTCATCAGTACTATCGCCAAAGGTTTTTCGAAGTGCGCGAACTTCACTTTGTGCACTGCCCCCACGTGCGGGAGTATAGGTCTCATGGGAATAAAATACCAATTCTTTGGCCATTTCATAACGGTTAAGTCCCCACTTCTGCTCCATTTCTTCAACAAAGGAATTGACTGTTTCTGCAACGTGTTCAACATCAAGCCGGGTCCCATGATATGCGGAATTCGCCGTCTTCGCACCGAGCAGTTCAGCGATTGGTTGAACACCACGTTGTTCTGCTTCGCTCTTTCTTTCAACAACGAATGCTGCTGCACCCATTCCGAGAACAAGTCCGTTTCGTCGCTTATCGAACGGCAATGCTGCTTCTTCAACAATGTTGCTTGTTGATGCCGCCCCAGAAGCTGCAAACCCGCTGCCAATCCATTCCCATAGTTCGTCACCAGTTACATCATCTGCAGATACGATAACGACACGATCAACACGATCGTTAGCAAGCCAATCCTCTGCGATTTGGAAAGCACCCGTAGCAGAGGCACAAGCAAGATTAATCGTTGTCGTCGGACCACGAATACCTGTATATTGAGCAAATTGTGAATGCCCCATCGTTAATATTTGGAAGAGATATCGACGGTCAAACTTCCCCTCACCATCGTCACCATCAGACTTGGCATGCTTCATAGCCATCTGCATTCCGGAGAAACAAGAAGCAAAGACGATTCCAGTTCGATCTCTATGGATAGAAGGGACTTGCCAATTTCGTATTAATCGGAGGCCACCTTTCCCAATTTGCTCCTCTGGAGTAAGTGGAATCCCTGCATCACGTAGCGCAAGAAGACCGGCTCCCATGGCAAGTTGGGTTGTGATGTCCCAAGCCATGACAAGCTTTGGATCAACACCGAATTCTTCTGCTAAGTCAAAGGCTCCCTTGACACCTGCAAGTTGAGGAATGTCGCCAAATACCTTGGCTTGCTCCATGTTTACAGAACCATCTCGTCCCTTGATGAGGCGTGTAATGTTCTTATCAAGAAGGCGTTGTTTGTATTCATCCGAAACTTCTTGAATACAAGTTTCACCACGAACTAAGCGTTCGAAAACGTCGTCATCAAACACCTTCT
>MDTC01056221.1_pt1 | contig 14927 bp, 11 predicted proteins | sample 811181 | NCBI WGS metagenome assembly MDTC01 (sample SAMN05326644, study PRJNA326480) | marine metagenome | isolation source: seawater | place: Pacific Ocean: North | collected 2011 | reverse complement strand
GAGTAGCGCGTCTCTCAATAAATCCGTTATCCGCGGGTCCAACCTACTTGCCAGGTCCAAACCGTTGACACGTGCTCCCAGCGCTCCTGAAATAGGTGTTATGTTTAAGGACTCAACCATGTCTCTATAGTCGCAAAAGGAATTGCGACGGTCAATTCACTTCGCTATTAGCGATAGGATATTCCTCTTGGGTAAAAACACTGTTAAACAAATTTGGACAACTATTTGGCTTGATTTGCAGCAAACTATGAAGACTAGCCACCGGCAAATCGCAACCCACACCCAACATATACGTTAGACTAAACTATAGGCACAGATTAGCAGTAAAATTACAAACGACTTTTAATCACAAAGCAGCTTTGGTTTCGAGTTCGAAGTTGTTTGCAAATATCAACTGCTTGAGAAAACGTTGGATAAGGGCCCGTGCGTAACCTTTGGAAAACACCCTTTGTACCTAAGTTTGCCTTTACAATTATTGCTTCTTTTCGACCGATAATATCGCCATGCAGTTGAAAAATATCATCCCACGCCCGGGATGCTATTTTGCGCGGGGAGTCTTTAAAAGCGCCTAATTGTATTAATATCGCGGGCCTGTCATTTTTTTTCAGTTCTTCATTTAATGCCGCTGTTTTCAAAACACGACCTTGCTTTGCTCGAGCAGATGGTCTTTTTTTAGAAAAACTAACTGAGTCATTTTTAGTTTTTGCAAATTTAGGCGGGATCACAGCGATGGTTGTTGGCCGGCCATTTCGGCTGCCAGGTAGTATCGTTTGCGCAACAAACGGCTGTTGGTCAATACCAGCGAGCTCTTTAGGCGCTACATTACCTAAAATGCTCTTTGGTGTTCTTTGAGCAGATCTTTTCTCAATCAGACTTAAATTCATTGGATTTTGATTTACTACACTCTCCGAAAAATTCAAATTATGTTGCGGCGCTCCCCTCGTGTGCGGTGATTTTTTATCAGTGGACAGAATTTCCGGCGTATCAGTATGAAGGCTTAACTCACGCTCGTTTGCCGTTGCTTTGGTTACGGCATTCTCTGCGTATGCTGTTTGCTTATTTTCTTTATTAGCATCGACTAGACGCTTCGCTTCAGCTAGCTGCTCCTCGTTCATGCGTCTTGCCAATACCTTCCGGTTTTCAACTGCAACGGTTCTAACAAAAACGTCCGGTATTGGTTTCTGCTGGGCTGCTAATGTAAACCAACGATGTGCTTCAACGTCATTTTGTTTTACTCCTTGCCCTTTTGCATAGAGTAACCCAACGCCGACACGTGATTTGGCATCTCCCTCGTGGGCTAACGGCAAAAACTCTTTATAGGCGACCTGAAAATCGCCACGTATATATGCGTTGCGCCCTGCCGCGAAGTCTGCAGCACCTGCCACACTAGCTAACATGCTCGGTATAACGAACAATAACGCTACTTTTTTCATAAATCCCACCAAAGATTTCATAAAGACACTTGATCAATACTTAACTAAAAATCATTTAATTTTTGTTTCATTACATCTTTATTTATTATAATTGTAATAAGATTACAATAAATAATTTAAATCAAGTAAATATTTATTGAATACAATATTTTTTAATCGGATAAATTGTTCTTTTTCAGATGGATACGATATTTCGTAGGCCAAATATAATCTCACACCAGATCTCGAACTTTGATCAGTGCTAAGTACTTAAAAACCACACGATGTACTTTACATATCCAAAATTAACATATTAGGCTTTTGTGGCCGTTTTTGGGCACTAAATGCCTTAATTTAATGATTGATAACTCTCGACAAGCGGCTCAAAGCGTCATGTTGGATAAAATTTTTTGCTAATAGGGCGGATAATGGGAATTACCCGTTCAGTGCCCGCCAAATTTTTTCGGGTGTAGCCGGCATGTCTATCATATTGGCATTAGAGACACCAGCAGACTTAAGCGCGTTAGCAATTGCATTCATAATAGTAGGCAACGCGGCAATTGTGCCAGATTCTCCAGCTCCTTTGACCCCGATTGCATTGGTGCGACACGGAACAGGATGAAAATCCAATTTGAAATTGGGCATATTATCTGCGCGTGGCATAGCATAATCCATGTAAGATCCGCTGATCAGTTGGCCATCATCATCATAGATTAAGTCCTCCATAAGCACTTGCCCTGCGCCTTGTGCTATGCCTCCATGAAGTTGGCCGTCGACTATCATATGATTGATTATCCTGCCAGAATCATCAACCCCAGTGTAACGGTCTAGGGTGAGTGCCCCCGTTTTTGGATCTATCTCAATCTCAGCAATGTGACAACCATTTGGATAGGTAGGAGCATCTGCTTCATAATTCACCTCTGTATCAAGAGCACCAGGAGGGGCCATATCAATAATCTTTTCAAGTGTTACTGTTCGATCTGTGCCGGCAACCAAGAAAAACCCCTTTTTAAATTCCACGTCGGCAGGCGCACATTCGAATTGATTAGCGGCCAGAAGACGGGCTTTTTCAATTAATGCGAGCCCGGCCTTGTGAAATGCACCGCCGCCGACTGCCATCGTACGTGATCCCGTCGTTGATCCCGCTGAGGGAGAAATATCACTATCACCTTGAACCATCGTGACACGTTCTGGGCTTACTCCAAGCGTCTCAGATATCAGTTTCCGGAATGCATCAATGTGTCCTTGACCCTGGGATTGGGCTCCGCTGAATAACACTAGACGATTATCCTCATCGAAGCCAATTCGTGCGGACTCCGAAGTATTTGCTCCCGCATGTTCGAGAAAACAGGCGATACCTAAACCACGCAGCAATCCCAAATTTTCTGAAACCGCACGCCGCATCTCGAAACCATCCCAATCAGCGAGAGGGAGAGCTTTCTCTAATATTTCATTGAATTCGCCGGAGTCATAGGTGACTTTAAGAGGTGTGGAGTAGGGCATATCTTCAGAAGGAATAAAATTGCGTCTTCGGATTTCTGTACGTCCGATACCGGTCGTTTCAGATGCCATATCCATAAGTCGTTCGATAACATAAGCGGCCTCTGGTCTTCCTGCCCCTCGATAAGGGCCGATTGGGGCAGTATTTGTAAATACACATTCCACCTGTATGTAAATTGATGGTATGCGGTAACAGCCGGAGAGGCACATTGCAGTATTGCGTGTGGGGCTACTGGGACCGCTGGCAGATAGATATGCTCCCATTCCCTGTATTGAGTGATATCGAAGTGCTTGTATAACCCCATTATTGTCCAATGCAATTTCAGCAGTGAGTTGGCTATCGCGTGCAGAGTTATCGCTTGCAAAGCTTTCTGCCCGGTTAGCAACCCATTTAACGGCCCGGCCTAGACGCTCAGCTGCACGAAGGATAACAGGGTACTCGGGATAGCATTGTGTTTTCATACCAAACCCGCCACCAACATCTCCTGTTACAATGCGAAGATCATCTGGGTTATTGAGTCTTAGTGCCAGCGAAGCTAGCTGTGAGTGCAGTGTCTTAACTCCTTGACTGCATGCATAAAGCGTAAGCCTTCCGTCTTCCACACGACCGATGGCTGCTCTAGGCTCCATTGCAGAAACAACAAGACGGTTATTCCGTGTAACCAGCTTCACGGTGTGAGCAGCTGTTTGAAATGCCCTATCGGTTGCTGGTTTGTCTCCGTCGTCCCAGTCTAATATCAAATTATTAGCAATATTTGGCCAGATTTGTGGAGCCCCGTCTAAAATCGCTTTTTCGGGGCGGACTATTGACTCGAGAGGCAAATAATCAACGTTCACAAGCTCGGCAGCATCCTCCGCCTGCGTCCTTGTCTCTGCAATGACGACAGCTACAGCTTCTCCCACATGCCTAACTCGTTCTTTTGCCAGAGGCCAGCGATCAGGACAAACGGGTTTTTCTCCGTTGCGCCCTTGCGCTATACGGGTGCATGGAATGGGGTGAATGTTTTGGAGGTCATCAGCGGCATAAACAGCAATTACCCCCGGCTTGGCTAACGCTAAAGAACTATCAATACACGCAATTTCTGCATGCCCATGAGGTGAGCGAACAAAAACTGCATGAGCCATATTAGGAAAAGTAAGATCGGCGGTGAATTGGCCTTTTCCTGTCAGTAGCCTTGCGTCCTCACTCCTTCCGGGTGCTTCAGAGCGGCCGTATTTTTCATTTTCATTCGTCATATTAAAACCTTGTAACAGCATTCACCGCAGCTATGTACAACACCATCCACGATTACCTAAGCGAAATAGGCCGTGATAGTGACAGGGCACATTAACTCGAGTATTTTTAAACGTGATAAGATACTACCTTTTTACTATATATCTTTTTAAACTTCGAAAAATAGTATCGCATCAGCATCTATTTGTTTGTTACCAAGACCCGAAAGGGAATTGGCGAACCGGTTGAGTAAAGGTGGCCCGAACCTTTTTGCATCAAAGCCGTTGGAATAAAAATACTTGTTTGACCTTAGCCCCTATACGCCACGATTTTTGAGATTATTTCGGGATCATGCGTGGGGTTTAAAATTTTAAACCTAGGTTGGAAATAAAATAAAATTTAAGGGGATTTCAAAATGACAATAAGTTTCGCGTTTATCGGTTTTGGTGAGGCTGGTTCTAATGTTTCAGAGGGGCTTTTAGAGGCTGGAGTTGAGCGGATAAAGACGTACGACATCTTATTCGATAAGGAAATAGAGAGGGTCCGTTTGCACAAATTAGCGATTAAGATTGGTGTGGAGCCTTGCGATTCAATCGCTGAAGCTGTGTCTGATGTCGATATTGTATTCTCTACAGTAACTTGCTCTGCATGTCTGGATGTAGCGGAAGAGGCAGCCAAACATCTCCATCCTCAGCAATACTATCTTGATTTCAATTCGATTTCTCCAGGAAAAAAACGGAAGGTTCGAGATCTAATTAAAACCAGCGGGGCGCGCTTTGTCGAGGGATCAGTTATGTCAAACGTGCCGGGAAAGCGACACACGGTACCCATGTTCATCGGTGGAGATGGTGGCGAGGCTTTTGTTAAAATGGTTCAGCCTTATGGTATGGATGTAAAATTTATTCAGGAAGAAGTAGGGCAGGCATCTGCTTGTAAAATGGTACGCTCTATTACTATGAAAGGCATAGAGGCGATTTATCTTGAGTGTATGCAGGCTGCTCGACATTTCAATATCGAGGATGAGGTTCTTGAATCAATTATAGAATCAATGAAAGGTATGAATTGGCGCGAGAAATGTAATTTTAATATGCCACGCACCATAGTTCATGCCCAGCGACGTTCGGATGAAATGGAAAACGTCGCAGAGACACTCAATGAAATAGGGCATGCGCCTCGTATGGCTAAAGCAACTGCGGAAACCCTTCGTTGGTGTGCGTCACTTGGGCTGCGTGAAAAGTGCAAACACCGTCTCGCTTCCGGATACACAGAGGTTTTGGACCTCATAGCCGAAGCGCGGGACAAAAAACTGTAAAAAAATTTCTCAGGGTCAGCAACAAGACGACGCAGGCTCAAAAGCTGCGCCGTTTTATTGCGATCGTGAAATTTTTATATGTCTACGCCTGCAGCTTTTGCACCTGCTATGCGGCCGAATACAGACCCATTCATAAGACCTGTACCGCCCGCATAATTGAAATAAAACAAACCGCCTACGAGTTCTCCAGCAGCATGTAGACCATCGATTGGCCGCAGGTCGCTATCAAGAACTTGCCCCTGACTATTAATGCGAAGCCCGCCGAAGGTAAATGTAATACCACATGTAATAGCGTAAGCTTCATAGGGAGGCTTATCGAGTTTGTTAGCCCAATTAGTTTTTGGAACATCAAGCCCCTTTGTTCCGCGTCCATCAAGAACTGCGGGGTTAAACCGAACGTCCTCCATCACCGATTCATTAAATTCATTTATAGTCTTAAGGCATTGTGTGGCATCCACGCCTTCTAGTTGCTCGACCAAACCTTCAAGAGTGTCAGATTGAACTTTGGTCATTTGTCGAATTCGGTATTCATCTCTCAAAAGCTCAGTTACCTTTTGATCAAATATTTGCCAAGCAAATTGGGCTGGTTGATTGAGTATTTCTTTCCCATATTTCGCGTAGGTATAATTGCGAAAGTCTGCCCCCTCATCTACGAAACGTTTTCCAGTCGCATTCACCATTATCCCAAGAGGGTAGGAATGCTTTTGAAAATTATCTCCAACTGCCAGGTCACCGAATTCAGGAGCGTTAAGATCCCACCCGACGGCATGACCGCCAGACCAGTTACCATAGGGCATTGCGCCAATATCTAAAGCCATCTTAATCCCGGCTCCCATATTATGACGAGTGCCACGAACTTTAACGAGATCCCAACCTGGCCCCATGTAACGAGTGCGCCAATCCGAATTAGCTTCAAATCCACCGCACGCCAGCACAACCGACTTTGCTCTGATTTCAGCAACCTTTCCGTCATGCTTCACTTTAACGCCGAAAACTTTTTCGTTATCGTATAAAAGCTCTATCGCTCTGTGCTCAAACAAGACGGGAATGCCCTTCTTCTGAGACTCTTTATATTGCATCTCCCAAATGCCATGGCCTCCACCCCAAAATTCGAGGACTAGCCCCCCCCAGAATTTCATTTTGCCATCAACCTCAAATGCTTGACGCTTATACATCGGCATGAATCTCATTCCATTATCACGAAGCCAATGCATGGTCTCATTTGACCTTGTTACGAGCGTTTCACAAAGCTCTGGGTCTGTACGATATTGTGTAACGCGGAACATATCATCGAAATACTGATCTGTAGTGTAGGTGCCAAAGTCATTTTTTTCTTTTTCTTCGTCAGTAAGATCCACCAGTGCGGCTACGTCCTGTAACCCGTTGTGTGCGAAACGGACCGCCCCTGCTGTATAGCGACTATTTCCACCAGCTTCGTCTTCGGTCGCACTCTCGAGCATAATAACGCTAGCGCCATGTTCGTGAGCGGAGAAGGCCGCACACATGGCAGCGTTTCCAGCACCGATAATAACCACATCATATTCTTTATCAGTCATATTTCCTCCAAAATTTAACCCGTCAGGGATCGCTACAAACACAGGGCACTTTGTTGATGGTCATAACATAATTTAGCGAATACACTATTTCACGTGCTTCTAAAAGATACTATGCAAATATGCCGCACCACTGATGAAACAACCCTTAGATAACTTTGCAATCCTGTAGAATTTTTCAAGAGCTATGCTGTGGTATTATTTTTTTGTATCAAACGATCAAAACTTTAGTATGACCGAAGAAGATAAATGAGCGTAGTTTATTTCGACCAAAAAAAACCAAATGCGTTCACTCAATAAAAAGGTAATTCATTTCAAAGTTATTGGTTTTTAATGGAAACTTTGTAAGGCTGACCGGTGAATCAAAAAACCTCAATCGTTCATGTTATAACAGGGTTAGAGACAGGTGGTGCGGAGCATGTGCTTGCCTCATTAGCGCTAGAAAAAATTCGCGTTGGCGAGCACCCTTTGGTAGTGAGCTTGGTCGATGGTGGATCGCAATTTGATAAACTTCGGACTGCTGGTTGCCGTGTGATTGGTTTGGGTATGCGGCGAGGTCAGCCCAGTTTTAAAGCGTTAATGCGTTTGGTACGTATAATAAAATGTGAAAAACCTCTGGTGATACAAAGCTGGATGTATCATGCTGATATAGCGGCGTTACTTGCGGTGTACTTGTCTGGACGGCGTTCGTGTACAAAACTTTTTTGGGGTATACGATGCTCAGATATGGATGGTAGCCGGTATCGTTACTTAAGAGGCGTTTGTTCTTGGCTATCCAAATATCCCGATGGGATAATCGCAAATTCACATTCAGGGCTCAAATTTCACACTGAAGTGCTTGGTTATAGGCCGAAGCGTACAGCTGTAATTCCTAACTTCTTCGACACCGAGCGTTATTGCTTCAGAGAGTCCGCACGTAGTCGTATTCGTAGGGAATTAGGGCTCGATGAGAATGACTTTGTTATAGCTGCGGTTGCTCGAGTTGACGCTATGAAGGATTATCCAAATTTCTTATCAGCACTGGAGGAAATTGAGGGGGTTACTGCACTTGCGATTGGCAAAGGAACAGAGACACTTCCAGTTACGCAAGGGTTAATAGTTCTAGGGGAACGCGATGACATCCCGGACTTATTGTCAGCGATTGATGTCCTCGTGTCTGCTTCAGCTTTCGGCGAAGGATTTTCAAATGTCATTGGAGAGGCCATGGCCTGTCAGCGTGCTGTGATTGCAACCAATGTTGGTGATGCTGATAGCCTTGTAGGCAGCGCAGGCATAATCGTGCCTCCGTCTTCACCTCTGTTACTTGCAGAAGCAATCGCACGTCTACAACACGATGAGAAATTAGCGCGGAGTATGGGTCATTTAGGACGAGAGCGGATCATTGCTGAGTATCGTTTGGAAAGGGCTGTGGCTGCTTTCCAGGCAGTCTACGGATACAGTAAAAAAAATGAAAAATGCTTGGAAAATCATTGATAGAAATTGGTGTTTGGATAAAAAAACCTACGGGTTTGGTTAAAAGCATTTATTAAGCAGGAAGTGGAACGACAGGCGCCCCCACTGATGGGGCCATGCATATGTCCGTGGTAAGTCTGACTGTCAGGTTTTTACCCTTAAAAAGAGTGTTACCAACCTAACATACCTGATTGACGACGAGGATCAGCGGCGCCAAATAGCCTAGATTTTTCGTCCCGGTATATGGCGCAGACTGCTCCTGCTGCACGCGTAAGTGCTGGAAAGTCCTCCACGATATGGCCGCGATTTGCAAGTTCGTTGCGAACTGTCGAAGCCACTCGACTTTCAATCTTTATTTTCCCAGGGTCTGACTCATGTGGCTCAAATGAATTGGGGTGGCTGTAAGTAGCAAAGCGAGGTGCCTCAATTGCTTCCTGCATGTCCATGCGAAACAGATTGATGTTAAGGAAGGCCTGGGTCATGGCTTGACATTGCACATCGCCACCTGGCGTGCCAAACGGCATAGTGACTGCCCCTTTCTTGATTGCTAACGCCGGATTGGGTGTTAGTCGAGGTCGTTTCCCTGGGGCTATACATGAAGCATGTTCTGGCACGGCCCAGTTTTGTGAGCCACGACCAGAGGCCACGCAACCAATACCGGGGATTACAGGAGTCTGACTAGAATTGTCACTAGGTGTTATTGAAAAAGCATTTCCCTTCTTGTCGATGGCACAGGCATAGGACGTATCGTATGAATGTTCCACAGGACCGTGCACTGTTGCTGGTGTTGGGCCACTTCCTTGTCCTTCATAACCAGGAACATTACCGAAAGGCGGCAGACCAGGAAAAGCATTTGCCATATCAATCAATTTGCGCCTTGCGGAGACATACTCTTCAGAGAGCAGGTATTCTATGGGCACATCAACAAATCGAGGGTCTCCATAGTAACGTTCTCGATCAGCGAATGAGAGTTTTGTGCATTCTGCAATTGTGTGAATGTAGTCTGCCGTGTTGTGACCCATCCCTTTCAAATCAAAGCCATCTAGCAGGGACATGATCTGCAGGAGCACGGGTCCCTGACACCATGGCTGACATGTGTAAATCTCAAAATCAAAGTAGTTACGCGAAATAGGATCCTCGATCTCCACGTAGAATTCTTTCAAATCCTCCGCAGTCATTAAGCCATCATTTTCTTTATGGTACTTAACAATCGCCTGCGCTGGGTCTCCCTCATAAAAAGCTTTGTGAGCAGCTAGAAGCCGTTCCTCTCGGCTGCCTTGTGCTGCATTTTCCTCATCTGCCAGATACTGGAGAGTTCTCGCAAGGTCTGCCTGTACGAAGTTATCTCCAATCTCTGGGACTTTGTCATTTGGCAAATATATAGCGGCGCTTTGCGGCCAACGACGCAAATTATCTTGAGTATTCACTAAAGTGCTATGCATCGTGGGATGCATCGCGAAGCCTTCGCGAGCGTACTTGATTGGCGACTCTGAAACTTCAGCGAGGCTCATCGTGCCATATTCTTTGAGTGCTGCAATCCAAGCAGCTGGGGCCGCAGGTATTACGCTCCTTAGTACTCCGTGAGGAATCGCTCCGCCATTATCAGAGATAAACATGTTTATATTCGTAGCTTTTGGCCACCAACCTAGTCCACTGATTGACTTCACTTCATCCGTATCAGCAAGATAAAAAATCATGGGGGCCACTCCACCGACATTCACTATATCGCTTTGCAAAACGGCGAGTGCCATACCAGCCGCTACACCGGCATCGATCGCGTTACCGCCAGCTTCCAGTATTTCATATCCTGATCTTGCGGCTAAATAATGACCGGCCGAGCACATGTGCCGATTGCCGAGTTGCGTGGGTTGGAAAGAAACCATTTGTTCCCCTTACTCGCGCATGTTGCGCGTAAAAATTTAGAAACAGTATGCACAAAACTTCTTAAAAATGGAACATGAGAAGATCAATATGCTTACCAAAGCGCGAGAATTGTCTGTATCAAACGTTAAATTTCATTATGTCTTCAATCTGATCGTCGTGGTAGCCAAGTTCCTTCAAAATCTCATGAGTGTGCTCACCCAAGTTTGGCGGCAAGTAGCGAACTGCAGTTGAGGCATTCGAAAATGTTACGGGATTTGCCATCATCTTAATTTTTCCCTCCGTCGGGTGATCGAATGAATCGAAAAAACCACTTTCATTGAAATAGGGATCCCAGAAAACATCCTCTAAAGTTCTGTAGGGGCCAGCAGGCACGTCATTTTTTTCAAGCAGCTTAAGCCATTCGTCGGCAGTTCTACCGTCTAAGCTACCCTCGACTATTGAATAGAGCTCACTTATGTTGGTAGATCGAGATTGCCGAGAATTAAATTTTTGATTGCCTATCAAATCATCTCTCCCAATGAGGCCGAATAAACGGTGCCACTGGCTGTCAGTTGCCGCATGAATGGTAATGTGGCCAGTCTTACAGGCGTAGGGGCGGCGGAATGGCGTTAGTATCTGTTCATGTCCGTTCATGCCCTTTTCAGGTTGATCAAAAACGCCGTGGCAAAGATGTTCTGGAATTCCGTACCATACCATAGTCTCCAGCATAGGAACATGAACCTCTTGACCCTTGCCGAACTTCTCACGCTGGTACAAAGCCATCCCTATTGCCGCGGCTAAAGTTAGACCGGCAGTTTTATCACCAATAGCTGACGGCAAGTAACCAGGCTTGCCATTGTACTGTTCTAGCAAATAAGCCACCCCGCTTCCTGCTTGTGCGGTATCATCGAAGGCGGCTAGATGTCCGTTAGGACCATCTTTGTGATAACCACAAGATGAAGCGTGGATTAACCGTGGGAAGCGGCCTTTGAGGGAAACATAATCAATACCAAGTCTCTTTGCGGCTGCTGGCCGCATGTTGTGAAGTAAGACATCTGCTGTCTCCAAAAGTTTCATCAGCGCATCAAAGGCTTGCGGCCTTTTAAGATTAAGTGAAATACTCCGCTTATTTCGGTTAAAAACCATGAAATAGGCAGCCATATTGATATGATTTTGAATACCAGCGTTTCGGCTAGCATCGCCGTTTTCAGTCTCGATTTTGATTACATCCGCGCCCATATCACCTAAAAATTGCCCTGTAAATGGACCTAAAAGGAACGTGGTTATGTCCACTACACGCACACCATCAAGTGGACCGGGCTTGCTCGTGTCTTTTTGGTCATAAGGCATTGGAAAATAATTTCCTTTCAGGATTTATATTAGCCTGACGCAGTTTTATCGGTAACAGTCCCACAGAACTAATATCCCTTGAGAGTGGTTTATATTTTAGAAACTATATACAATTAGAATAGCAATGGATTTCGCCTGTGCCAACGTAGCGACCCAAACAGTTTTCCATTGTCAAAAAGAGAAACGCGAGTGTTTATAGAGAATTAATTTTTTGTATGCTTTGCCAACAGATGTGTGCACCACTCTCACTGTCATAAGAACATGGGCTATCTAAGATGAGATACGTGAAATATCTGTGTATCTTTTTAAAAGATTACTGTCCATGGAACGGCCTACTAGCAAATAAACTTTCTGGAAATTGATATGCCAATAAGAAAAAATCCATTACGCCTGAACAAATTACAATTGCGTACTCTCGCGCTTACACAGTTAATGGCCAATGATAAAGAATTTTCAGAAACTAATCCTGGTGATGGTGAAGTGACTGTATCGACGTTGCCCAGTCCGGCAGGTGGCACGGTTCAGATTGGTAGCATTGCTGTTTCTGCAAGGGATGCTAGCGGCCTCAGCAACCCAGCAGTCTGGAAAGCACTTGAACGTAAGGGTATCATCCGATTCGATTCATCTCTGAGAATTGTAGTCACGGCAACAGGTCTGAATTACGATACGGGGTTAGGTGATAAGCTAAATTCGCCCATGCGAAGTTGCGGCTGTTGTGAATCGGAGGAGGACACATGCTCTGCTTAACTGATCAATTGACCTAGTTGTAAAATGGGTTGAAAAAATTCGTTCATTTTTTGATCTAAATTACGGTAAAAAAAAGAGACAGATTATTCGCAGGCATATGCTTAACCTGAGTAAGACAAAAGCCACCGGAACCAGCTATTTTCTTTAGTGAGGAAATATCCCTCAAACCCCATTCAGGATTTCGTTTTCGTAGGTAAATATCAAAATCGTTATTACTCGGTGCTGTATGCGTGCCATTCAATTTAAATGGGCCATACACGTAAAGGAGGCCTCCTGGCTTCAGTAGTGCGCCGGCATGAAATAAAAGCCCTTCCGTGGCCGCAAATGGGGAAATGTGTAATACATTTATACAAATTATAGCCGAAAATTTTTTGCCATGGACGGCTTTAGCGATTTTTGTGTGCCAATTAGCGGATCGGAGATCAAGTGATCGGGCAGGTTGTAAGTTCGGGAGGGCAAGTGTCTGTTGCCAACTATCAATACTTGCACGATGGTATGAACTGGGATCTGTTGGCCAAAAATTTAACTCGGGAAAGGCTATCGCAAAAGCTGCCGCATGCTGGCCCAAACCTGCACCAATTTCCAAAACATCGCCAGTGGAGCTCGAAAAGACTGGGTGCAGAGCCTCTGTAATAGGTTTTTTATTTCGTTCTCCGGCAGGCGTGCTGGGGCAATTCATAGATTTATATATTCAATCAGCTGTTAGAGAAAATAGAAGGAGTTTATAAAAAAAAATGAAAGAATGCACCCACAGTGATATACATTCTCCAGGGAGACATTTGAGTTTGAACTGAGAATTATAAAGGGGAGACCCATGGCCGAAACTGCGGATGTGCTCAGCCCGGAAACTGTGCACCAGAAATTTAAGGAACATGGCGTAACGCATGTAATTTGGTTGCCAGACAGCGAAACTAATTTTCTTTTTACATTACTTAATGCTGACCCGGATCTGCACATGGTTGGTGTCGGACGTGAGGGAAATGCAGCTGCAGTAGCTGCGGGGCTCTACACCGGTGGTGCCAAACCGGTAGTACTTATACAAAATACTGGCCTTATGGAGTCTGGTGACTCGATACGTGGATGGCTTAAGAGCCTGAAAATTCCATGTGTAATGATGGTAGGCTATCGTGGCTATACTCGCCATGGAGTTACAACTGACACGGCAGCAGATTTTACAGAACCATTTCTTAATGCGTTTCAAATAAAATATTATCTTGTGGAAAGTGATCGTGATGCAGATCGTATTAGTGTTGCTTTTGATGAATGTGAGAAAGTTAATGGTCCAGTCGCGGTGCTGGTTGCTGATGAATTTCACGGTTTCAACAGATAAAAAGGGGTCTTAGACCATGATGGAAACAGCTGATGTTATGAAACTCTTCCTCAAATACAGAGATGATGCAGTAGTATTATCTGGTCGTGGTGGTCGTCATTGGGTGCCGATTACCGACAACGAGAAACTCGATGCGACTATGGGAGATCCTGCAATGGGTGGACACGCGAGCTATGCTTTAGGTATTGCTCTAGCACAGCCGAGGAAAAAAGTTGTCTTATTTGACTCAGATGGAGACATTCATATGTCGATGGGCATGCTTGCTACAATTGCGGAACAAGCTCCTACAAATTTTTACCATTTCATGCTCGATAATGAGATCTATGCCACCACGGGGGGGCAACCTGTACCTAATGCTAAAGTGGTCGATTATTCTGCAATAGCGACAGCTTGCGGTTACCCAAAAGCCCATTCTTATTCCGAACTTTCGGATTTAGAGGTCGGAATGCCAGAGATTCTTGCAAAAGAGGGGCCCGTATTTATTCATCTTAAGGTAGCACCTACAATTGAAAATACTCCGATCGGTCAGCGAAAGCCGTGGAACAACAGGGACAGGGTGAAAGTGGTCCAAGACGTTAGAGGAGAGTTAGTTGGTATCTAATTCGTTGATTTGGATTCCTTATCCAATTTACTACAAATATTCAAAATAAATGGAGGAATATGGGATGTCTTCTGATCATATGGGTTTTTACAATATTGAAGATTTGCGCCAGGGTGCGAAACGGCGTCTTCCACACGGCATATTTGAATTCATAGACGGTGGTGCGGAGGACGGCATCGGCGTGCAAAATAACCGTGATGCGTATACATCCCTTAAAGTTAAAAACCGAGTATTGATCGACGTCTCGCAACGATCTACTGAAACTGAAATTTTTGGTAAAAAAATCAAAATGCCTTACGGCATTTCGCCTACTGGTGCAGGGGGGCTTGTGTATTATGGCGGCGAGATAGGGCTTGCAAAAGCAGCTGCTAGAATGGGTGTTCCCTGCACAGTTGCAACGAATGCATTACTACCAATGGAAGAAATCGCGGAGGGGGCCGGTGGAAACCTTTGGTTCCAGCTTTACATGTGGGCTGATAAAGAGATGAGTATGAAATTTCTCGAGCGCGTAAAAGCGACGGGCTTCGAAACGCTCATAGTCACGGTTGATGGGCCAGTTGGCCCCAACCGTGAATATAACAAGAAGAATGGTTT
>MDTC01217782.1_pt1 | contig 14928 bp, 10 predicted proteins | sample 811181 | NCBI WGS metagenome assembly MDTC01 (sample SAMN05326644, study PRJNA326480) | marine metagenome | isolation source: seawater | place: Pacific Ocean: North | collected 2011 | reverse complement strand
TCAAATTGTGCTAATTTATCAAATGGAAATACACATAATGTATCAAATATTTGGAGAACCACTTGCGAATAATTCGCAGAGATTTTCTTTGTGATGTGGTCAATCACAAGTATTCCAATACTAACATTTGTCAAGACACTATTCACTTCTCTAGTTTGAGCTTGAACCCGAACTTCCAAAGAGTCATTTAGGGACGTCACCTCCTCTTTTTCCTCGTTTAAGGCAACATTAAGATCACGGATGCGATTAGACGCAGCACGTTGCTCATGATAAATTTGATCTCCTATACCAACCGCCAAGGTCAACAAAAGAAAATTCAAAGCGACGATGGCATATAAATCCAGGTAGTAAATAATTGGAATGAACTTTAGGACCATAAGAACCGAAACAAAGGTATGCAGAGCTCCAGGCGACATACTGATAAGGTAAAAAATCATGGCCCTGGTACGGGCCCTGATCCCACTCGAAATTGCAGTAAGAATAAAGGCAGGAGCAAGGGTCAATGCGAGTAAGCCTAATACTGAGTAGACCTCGAATGGTACCCAAAGACAAATGAGAAAACAACCCAAACAGCACCAAGAAAAACCTCGAAACATTTTCGACAGCAAGGGGTGATGGTCTCTAAGCCGAAGATACATTTCAGTAAACAGGACGACACTACCACTGTGAAAGATGTATGTTATGTATGCTAAACGGCTATAGAGCTCAGGGATTAAATAATCAATACCAATAAGTTTGAAAGCTCCTATACTAATAGCGATGGTCAAATCCAATCCAATAACAAACAACGAAAATGTTAAATATGTAGCGTTTCTGGTTGAGAAAAATAGAAATAAGTTATAGAAAAAAATCGCCACTGGCCCACCCAACATAAGACCAAGTAGTATCGCTTCGCTTACCCTTTCAGCACGAAATTCAGTCTCCAACCTCAGAATAGGTTGGAAGCGGACTGGTGGACCTGCGATCCTTAGGTAAAACTCTGAGGTCCCGGGGGGAATTGACATTTCAAAAAAAGGATATGCATTTGGATCGGTTGCTGCGCTGTGAATTTTTTCTTGCCATTTGCCATTTACATCTGCAAAGTAGAATCGCAGATCAGGAACAAATACATCAGACTGCTCGAGAATATAGCGCCGCATAACTTTAGCATCAGAATGAATACGGACATATAACCAGTATACTTCTGAAACAATTCCTTTATTAAAAACGTCTTCCTCAACTGGTGCAAGACGAACCTCACCGGACTGGATCTTGGCTCTTAGTTGATCAATACCTAATTCGCCCTTTAGATCCTTATACCAATAAAAGTATCGTCCTATCCGGGGATTAGGCAATAGGTTCGTTAAGTTTAGGACATTTAGATTTTCATTATTTTGATCTATTAACTTTTTTATGACAGGCTTTACTGGTTCAGTTCTTGTGGTAGCAATCGCCGAATTCGAAATATTAAGCAAAAAAATAAGAACTGAAATTTTCACCCAGATGGTTAATTGCCAATTGTTCAGTAATGAACTCATATTTCCCCTTTAATCTGCGTTTCTATCGGCCAAACGGCAATTGTCTCTTAACTAAAATCCTTCTAAAAAAAGCTAAGTTTCAGTCTTTGTATCTTCAGCAGGTGAGTACACAACATAAGCCGAACACCCTATGCCAATGACTTTATTCGATATAACTCCAGTTTTTTCTGAATAATAAGGAGGAGAATATGAAAAAATATCTGCTTTAAGTTGGGATTACTGGCATGAACACCATTTCGGCGCAACCTGTGAGGCACAAATACCGAAAATCCTATCATAATATATAATACTTTTAGCAGGTACCTAATGTATCGACGGTGTAAAAGATCCGAATGCAACCCTAGCAGATATAGGCGGTGTTTCTATACCCGATATCCTATTTAAATTGCCTAAGAGAATGATTAACCAACTATATTTGCTACCCGATTTAGCTTATACCTAATTAGCTGTTGGCTTGAATATGCTGGGATTCAAAAAGACAATCAATGGAGCATCAGCGGCCTGTCATTTCAAGAAAACCGACGCCAACTCTATTATCTGCATGATCGAAAACATCCACGGCGCCTTCCCAGTATTTTAACCCCATAACCCTTTTGCTAATATTTTCCTGCTGTTTTAACCGCGCTAAAACACGATAGCGGCCAATAGGGCCTTTGAGCTGCCAAGACACTGGATACGTACCACCACTAGATGACTGCCAAAAACTCACCGGCTCAACCTCCCAATCAACTCCCTGGCTATAGCTGACTTGGCCGTTAGGAGCAATTATAGTCCCTCGCACAAAACTCTCACCCCCACCAACATCACGGAGAGAAAATAGCATTAGTTCACGCCCATCACTAAGCTGCAGACTAAACCAATCCCAGCCCAACTGATTTTCTCCCAGAATATTTGAGCCGATTTCCTTATCTAACCAACTTTGGCCATGCACTTCATAGGCAACCCCATCAACCTTAATCGTACCCGCCGTCTTTAACCTGGTAAAACTGTAATATAAGCTTCCCTTATTAGGGCTAGGACTTTTTTGGCTATAGCCCTCTGGCCCCTGAAATACCAAAGGTTTTTGCGGCATGACCAGCAACTCCGCTGCGATAGATTTATTACTATCATTTGCTTTGACTGCGAACCCTTCACCGGCGAGATCAAGTGACCAAAAACCAGGGTTGCCTGGAGGTGCTTTCACCCATACTAACCTTTTTTCCGGTGGGGTACCGAATCCAGCTAGGGACGGATGCATGCGATATAGACTTTCACTGAACTGATGGACCCCCTTCACACTATCAGTTATAGCAAAGTGAGCCATTACCACCGTATTACTTGAGAAATCACTATCTAAGGTCTCGGGATTAGCAACCAACTCTACCTTAAAAAATGTCACCTGATAGCTGAACCGATATCGCTGCGATTCACCCCTTTCTCTAAGATGCCCTGTAAGGTACCACCACTCGGTCCGAAAACCCGGATGCTGATAGTGATCTTTGGGAAACTGCCATTTGTAGCCCGGCTTTGCTTGCAACCAGCCGCTAGCGCTACCTCGCAGACTCTGAGCTGTTTGGAACGAGCCCTGACTTGTCTCGGAAGGTTCGCAGCCCCACAAGAAAAAAGCCAACACGAATATCAAAACTTCACAGAGCATCACGGGATAAACTCCTTACCGAACTTTTACTTGCCAAGAATGCCGGATACACAGAAGCCAACCCCGCCACGCAAATGACAACCCCGGCCCTCAGCAATAAACCGGCAAAGGGAACCTCTACTTTTAAGCTCCAGCCAAAGAAGTCAGGGTTCAAGACATCAATCAATACATAGGCAAGGAAGCCGCCGCCCAGCCAACCCAAAAAGGTGGCTAGCACAGCCAACATTATGCCTTTGAAAAGGTAAAGGAACCATATTTGCTTTTTCTGTGCTCCGAGCCCCCTAAGCAACGAAACCTCTCCTCGCTCCTCCGTGGCTAGAATTAAAAGAGCCAAGAGGATACCAAACGAAGCTATCAAAAGGGCCATAAACTGCAATAGATGGGTCACCGCAAAAGTCTGTTCAAAAAGCGTCATCACGTTTTTCTTAAGATCCCTATTACTACGAATATCAAGACCAGGAATATCACTTAATAAGGCCTTAAGCTCGGCTATTGCCGCATCTGACTTAACCTGGGGTTTTAGATAGACCGCAAGGCCAGAAGGCTGGCTGCGTCCAAACACCTGCTGAAATTGCTGTTTATGCATATAAATCAGGCCTTTTTCAGAGCTGTAATCACGAAATACGCCGGCCACACGATACTCGTGCCTGCTACCACCATAATACAATGAAATCAAACTACTTTTTTTAAGCCCATAACGCCTGGCCAATGGCTCGGTAACCAACACTCCATTAGTCTTAAGTAACAACTTGGTCACCATAGCAAAATCAACATCACCGATGAATGGAAATCGTGAGACCGTATCCGGTATACTAAAGTCTACTCCAAAGGTCTTGATGGCCTCCCCGCCTAAATTGATCGTATTCTGCCGCAGAGTATCTAAGTAAACTGTTCCATTATAGCTGGCTACCTGCCCCATCACAGACTGACTAAAACCACCGGCTGATTTTCCTACAGTGGCGGTTCGAAGATAGATATCAGCAATAACCACCCGATCAATCCATGCAGAAAGAGTCGCTTCAAAACTTTTAATCATAACAGTCAGGCCCGTCGTCATACACAAAGTAATAGCCAAGGCAGCCAAAACTAGAGAGTTTCCAGACAGGCGCCGCTGCCCCAGACTGCGAGCGGCATAGGTAATCCCAAGCTTCTGCGGTCTATACCATGCCATAGGTATACACAGCAGAGCCGGCGTTATAGCAATAATGGCGAACAAAGTACTCACAGCCATAAAAAAACCACTATATGACCAGATTTCTCTTAACTGCTCACCAAGAAATATACTGACAAGCCATTGCCCAAGGCCAATAAGAAATAGTCGCTTAACCACTTTATCAGCATTTTTTGCCGGTGATTGCTCACCAAGAAGAATTTTAGGCGACTGTCGACTGATTAACCAGGCAGGAACAACACCCCCTAACATTCCGCCACCCACACCAACCCCAAGACCCAGGCTTATAACAAACCAATCAAAAGGCAGATTTTCGATGGCTTTAAGGAGGTAGACATTGCTGATAGTTTGACTAACAGTTGACAAATTTAGCCATGCAGCACAATAGCCTGCCGGAATACCAATAGCGACTCCCAGAAGACTAATCGTAGCCGTTTCGGATACTACGAGAAAAAAGACTTGAACCTGGGTCATCCCCAAACTGCGCAGCACCCCCAATTCTAAGCGCCTTTGTAAAACAGCTGCCTGGATCGAAGCCCAAATTAGAAATAGCCCCACCAAAAAACTAATCATGCTCAAAGCAGACAGATTCAACCGAAATGCACCCAAAAGATTTCGCGCCTCACCTTGTTGCGTGCTTATCGACTGGACGACCATGTCTTGGGCTAAAAGCCTCTGTAACCGCTGCCTCAGATCGCCAATCTGACTGGCCGGATTTTTTACAACCATAACCGCTGAGATTTGGCCACGTACGCCCAATAAATGCTGTAGCTGTGCGATATCCATAAAAGCCACCTGGGTCGAAGCCATTGGTCCCAGCGAGTCATTAGGAATTAGTTTTTTAACCTTCATTGAGAGCTTCCGAACCCCCCATACAGCCATCATTTTTTCTTGGTGAGCTAGCCCCAGCTTAGACGCTAAACCCTCCGGAAGAACAACAGATGCTGTTGATGCTAGAGATTGAGAATCCCCAGAGACTGTCGAAGAAAAGTGCCTAGGGACCATGGAATCAATTCCAACTAGGTCAATCACAGACTTCCGCCCAAAACCATCGAAAACCGCAACTTGTACCTTTATTACCGGCCATGCGTCCGCAACTCCCCGGGTTTCTAATATTGGGGTTATGGCCTGCTCTGAAAACCAAGGTTTTAGGCTGCGCACCTCGATCTCCGCCGCTCCAGACAACGCCTTGACACTTGCATCGAATGTCTGCAGAGCCGAGCGGTTTAAGAGCTGTATACTGCACACCGAAGCCGTGCCTAAAGCTACGCCAACAATAGTCAATACATATAATAAAGGTGACTTTTTAATATTTGCCGGCAAAAAACTAAATAAGACTTCTATCACAGTTCTGGATCCATTAGTTTACCTGCCTCAAGCCGAAGGAAACGATCCCCCTGCCTCGCCAGTTTAAGGTCATGGGTCACAAAGATCACTGCAGCTCCCTCTTCAACCGCCATGCGCAACAGTAATTCCATTACGGTGTCGCGATGGCTCTCGTCGAGGTTTCCCGTCGGCTCATCTGCCAAGATCAGACTCGGCTGACGCAGTAAAGCTCTGCACAGTGCGACCCTCTGCATTTCACCTCCCGATAATACAGAAACTTTGTTGTCAGCTTGTGGACCAAGACCTACTGCCTCAATTAGCTGCATGGCACGCTGGCGAAATTTATCCCGATCTCCGGCAATAAGGGCTGGGAGTAAAATATTTTCTACAGTCGTAAGATGTGGGAGCAGATGAAAAAATTGAAATACTAGACCAATGTTTTCTCGCCTCAATAAGGTGCGCCGCCCATCGCTGAGGCTGTTGAGGTTTTGCCCATTGATTAAAATATGGCCAGCGTCAGGCTGGTCAATACCTGCTATTAAATGTAACAGAGATGATTTACCACAACCACTGCGGCCAACAAGTCCAACAGCTTCGCCTTTTTTCACTTTGAGATGTAAATCACTCAGAATTGGTCTAGGTGCGCCTTTATGGGTTTTTGCGATCCCTGAAAGCTCAAGCGGCATGTGCATGCTTACCTCACGTTGCTGTAGAACCGAGTATACCTGCAAATTCTTTAAAAATAAAGATACTTACAAATGCTGATTATTATCCTCAGACGACGACCGAGGCTGGTTTCTTCGCTATCGCCTAATCGTAAAAACAATAAAAACATATGAACTGAGCATGATTCCATCAAATGAGTTTTTAGAGTATCATTTAGTGCATGTCATTGACCACACAACTCAATTACGGAATTGACTTTGAACAACTTTACTTCTAAAAAAACAAATCTTCCGCCCGGTGTCAGCCCTATTAAACCAGGTCCCGGCCAAATATCCGTTTGGGACTTCCCTCGTCCGGCAAAACTGATGCCTGCACCTCATAAGATCGCCATTATTTTCGCTGGTGAAGCCCTGATTGAAACAACAGCAGCCTTGATGGTTATCGAGACTTCCCACCCCCCAACCTATTACCTACCCTTATCAGAACTTCGCCACGCCAACATTCTGCTGAAAAACAGTCATAGCAGTATTTGTGAATGGAAAGGCCAAGCCGATTATTTCGACCTAAATTGGAGAGGCTTAAAGGTCGAAAATTGTGCATGGTCTTACCCTGACCCTGATAGAGATTTTGCTGCGCTCCGCAACCATATAGCTTTTTATCCTCGACTGATGGACAGTTGCTACGTCGATAACGAGAAGGTGGAACCTCAACCTGGAGGTTTCTATGGCGGTTGGGTGACCTCTCACTATGTTGGTCCTTTTAAGGGTATACCAGGGAGTCGATTGTGGTAACTTGAAAATGCACCGGATACTTTACCGCACCCAGATGGGAAAAAATCGCACATGTTACCGGCCTGATAGCTAAATAAAAATGTGGATCGATAATCTAAGTCTCGTGCAGCAAGTAAACTAGCCGACGCTACGGTAGCTGGTGAAGTAAAACCTAGGTAAATCGACCCAAAAGATGCATGCACATTAAATCTTTCGAGCGCGGCTATAGCCGAACCGATCGGCTAACTCAGGTGCGTAGCCCAACAATCCCCAAATCGTTGTGTGATCTCCATCAGATTTAAGTTTTGGGGACCTTCAGTACATATTCGCCATTTCAGCGCAAGAAAGCAAACCCCTATTGTCACCGTTCTCCATAAAGCGGCTGAGCCAATCGAAGTCGAAATTATACCAACCGCGGTGTTCAGATAAATCTACTATTCGCAGGACATCGAAGAGTGGATCCTCAAGCTCTGCCTGAAGGCTTGGCAATTTATTTCCCAGTTCAGGAAACTCTGAAAGCATAGCATCTAAAAGCAAAATACCAGCAAAAAAATGTGCATACTGATGCCCCACCCAGAACCTCTTAGGAGCCCCAGTGGATACTTTATGAAAACTTAAATAACTATAATAGTCATAACCATAGCTATTTAAGACATCCACAATCCTACCACTATATTGGTCTTCACAAACTAAAGTGTGGCTTATTTCGATGCGTTGACTGTTTGAAATTTCGGGGTTAGCCATAATTTCTGCAGCTAGAAGTCTTCCGCTATTTCTCGCCAGGAATAGGTTCATAATTTGATTATTACCGAGTTCCCGATAATTGACATTAACCCGGAGACTATTACCTTGATTATAACCTCGGTTAAAAATCAGGTGCTTATATAAGTCAGAGCCCTGACCACTCCTGAATTTTTTCAGTAGTTCTATCTCATTGGCTTTAATGTCATCTTCATTCCCAAACACACCACCCCAATTTTTATAGCCTCGCCATATCGGCCTTGTTCTATCACCATGGCACCCTTTACATAATTCCGTTTCAACTTTACGCTGGCCGTTTTTTTCAAAAGTAATACCAGCAAAGTCCCAGGTATTTTTGTCAAAATTAAATATTGCGACCTCGATGTTACTTGCACCAGGAGTCGTTTCGGCAGTAACTATAAACTTACCTGTAGGTGCATTAACAATAATTCTTGGGTACTCTAGGGATGCTCGCTGATTGCTTTCAGATTCGTGGACTAACATCCAGTAAGGCCGAGCCTTATCGGGTATATTGGCGAAAACCTCTTGCACCGACTGAAAGCATGCGAAATCCTCAGCTTCCACGACACTGTTCCAGTCTACAGGGCAATTATCTTTGATAGGGACTTGAGGAGTGGTATTTTTGCCTCCTGAGTCGCCTACCCCAACTTCCTTAGTGAGTTCCTCAAGAGGATCTCCATGTACTGACTCTTTTCCCTGGTCAGAATTAGATTGATCTTGATTGTTTACAGCTGAAGATTTTCCCTCCCTTGGAGAGTCTAGAGAATCCCGCTCATTAGCAAAAAAAAGACTGCTCCGGCACGCTGTGCCACCAATAACAATAATAACTGCAAACATCAGACGAGATAAACTCATCCACCCAGAGTAAAAATTTCCCAAGAGGATCCCCAAATATCTAATTAGGATTAGTTAAATCCAATCCTAGGCAAAACAACAGCAGCACCGAAATATTACACCCCAGAATCTCTGTTATCGGTTGCCCAGACATGTTTATTGAAACAAATCCACACGTCCCCGAAGATATTGAAATATTTAATAGTTACTTATCCCCGATATTCAATAGGGTCTGGCTCCAAAAGATACCATATTGACACATCTGGTTGGTTTTTGTAATAAAGGAGTCGTTTCGATGACTATCAAGTAGTTCGGCATGTTATGCAATCTCGAGGTGCTCAAAAAGCACGAATAACATACGATAAGCACAGTCGGTTGTATGATGGGTTATTTCATGGTTTGCTACGCGTGGGGGAACCCGTTAACGCCGTAGTAAAAAACCATCAGTACCTAGATCGACCTGGAATGAACGTCTTGGATGCTGGCTGTGGTTCTGGACTTTTCACCCATGCTCTTATGGATCATGATAGGAATGCTGACTCCGCACGTTTTCACGCTTTTGATATCAGCCAAGCTATGTTAAATCGTTTTCAGCGTGAAAACCAGCAGCGTGGTGTTATGGATCTGGAAATGCTAACTGCTGATGCTACCACGATGACGCTGCCAGAATATTGGCCAAAGTTTGACCTTATTGTGAGCTGCGGGATGGTAGAGCATTTAAAATCCGAACTTCCCCTTGTCTGTGACAAGCTTCTGCAGCATTTGGCACCGGGTGGAAAACTCGTCCTATTCATGGCCCGTGACAATATGCTCACCAGGCCGCTATTGCAGAGTTGGGGCGCTCAAGGTCTCGACCCACATGTGATTAAAGCAGCATTAAAACAGAGCTCTCATTGCGGTCAAATTGAGGAAAAACTTATTCCGGGAAAATGCCTGAGTATAGAAAAACTTGCCAATCACACGAACTATGTTATTGAAGTTACCCCAAAAAAGGTGTGATATCAAAAGCCGAGCCGAAAATATTAAGTTTCAGCTCTAGCATCGATGCTTATGTTGAAAAAGTAACACCCCCAATTTGATTTAGTGGGACATTAATCAGTAGGTTTATATAAACAGAACACAGCTGCTGTGGGGAGTATTGGCCAACCTTTATTCGCTGTTAGTCTGCCTTTTGGCTTTGTGCTTATGATGGCAGGTATTAAGGTGAAGGGGTTGAATAGCGGATCTTCTTTTGGCCCGTAGGTTAACAGCCAGCCATTGTTTTCGTTAGAAAGATCAATGGGGCACGGGGAGTGGAAAACACCTTCTTTGTTAGTCATCTTCAAATTGACACAAGTCCTTTGGGCGATGTTACTGCGCCTAGGGCCATGCCGTTTAGTGGTGAATTGATAATCGATACTTATGTCGAATGAAACTTCGTCATCGCTGGTGACAGAGACCTCTGGTGCATTTCCTACAGAAAATATTTTAGAGCCGACCTCTTGACTCTGAATACGCTCTCCTTGTAGCTCAATATGTTGGCTAAAGAGCGCACCTGATATTGGAATATATTGGAGATGGCAGGTGAAACTGTCAGTTTGAGCTGCGATAGCAGGCGCTGACAGCATGAATAGTATGGCTAGGTTCTTCATTTTTACCTCTTGAAAATTCGAAAACATGTTAAACTGGTGCCCGAAAGACATGTTCGCAGCAACTAATGAATGCGCTGGATCTTGGTTTTTTAGTGCCTATTTGGAATCTAGTCTACGAAAACATTGTCTAGCATTGTCTTGGCGGCCAACTGTCATAGGGATATTATTTCAAAAAACTTTAAATCGTTGAGTCTTACTAAGTGCGTTTGGAACGCTTTTTATATGCTCGGTAGACTTTCATTTTATACTCTGAACTGAACGATCCCTCTGCGGAGTAAGCTAAAATACAAGCCATAAAGGCGGGCAATTTGATTCAAGGCCCCTTTCAGCGAGGCTAGAGAAAACTGACCTTAGTAATCTGGACAATGACCTGCCTAATTGCTGAAAAGAATGTTTTTGCTGAAAAACAAATTATTATTACATTTATTGTTAATTTTGAAATCTTCGAATAACAACCGTAAAAAGTGCTTGATATAAATTTTAAAATGTTTATATTCAAGTGTTGCAATTTAGGAGTTGTCTATGGGAAACCCAATAAATCCAATAGTTACGGAGCCCACCAGCTACCGGAATAACCGTTTCGGGCAAGGGTTGATAAAAAGACTCAGTAGGGTTGATCAGCCTATGTCAGAAGCGGCGGCTGTTCGAGTTGCCTTGGACCATGAGAACATGCGCTGTTCCGAGGTTTCTGGGTTTTCATCTGCGAGCTATATTACGCAGCTACGCCGATTTGCTTCGGGAATGTGTACTGACCTCGAAATGTTTGCACACTACCTAGGCGATGATGCTAGGCCGGTTGCTAATCTCATTATGGAAGGTAATGAGTTTGGTGAATATTGGCTTAAAAGCTTGGCTGTCGATCCAGAAACTCAAGAATCTGGGTGGGGCTGGAGAGCGGAAGTCGCGCTCATTAGAGCTGTAGCCGATATTCTTGTGGACGTGGGAGCTAGTGCTTTTATGGTGAATGTGCAGAGAGGTCAGGAACAATTGATGGCTAGGTATCAGGAACTGGGATTTCGTCGCGAGGTGCCATTTGAAAACGGATTTACTACATTAGTTATGGACCTATAAAAATGACACTTGGCAATAAAAGCCGTGTATTGTTTATAAACTAATAAGCTATAGGTCTGGTTGCTGCTATGCTGAGGCAATGCGGCTTTCTTTTGGTACCGACAAAGCAAGAATGTTAAAAAGTTGGTCTTGGTGCTTCCAGAGGTTGCGCCTTTTGTCCAACATCTTCGAGGCTACCAGCCGAGCACTGCCACAAATATCTTTCAGGAAAAATTTTTTTTAGCTCAGGAATTACCGTGTAGTTAGTTCTTTTTTCTTCCTTGTTTTGATTATCCGCTCATAGTGCTTTAACTGTCACTTTTACCATATGCTGCTTCTCGAAGTCGATGGTGGTGAACCTACTCAGTGTTTTTTTTAACGCCTGAGGTCTGACAGGATAGCCTTTAAGGTAGATTTTTAGAAAAACATAATACACCAAGCAAGTTATCCTTACCGCCTGCTTGGCGCGTCATCTAGCTATCTTTACGAATGAACGATTTGGCTACTCGCTTTGGAATACCCCATTGATGAATAATCTTATTTACCAAATGAGCATCGCGCATGGCCGTTAGCGGCTTTACCTTCATCGCATAGAGACATGTTATAGCAAGGCCTATGCCCAATTCTGCAGCAAGGGCAGTTGATACTAAAGGTTCGGACCATTCCCAAGAATTCTCTTCTAGTTCTGGAAATTTCTCCAAAACGGCCTCATAAAAATCTTTGTTGTAAACTAGGTGCCCGACTAGTGGCAGAATGATAGCCATTGCTACTACGCCAGAAAAAAATGGCAGATTCAGCATCCGCCGGGTGGCATCCACCTCTTTGTCTATCGTCTCGAACACTATTCGAGCTTCTGCTGGGCTTCTGCCTTGCTTTTCCAAGTGTCTGATCATTTCATTTTTCGAAAAAGTTAATGACCACTCTCCCGTTTCACGGACATGATAGGAAACTTGCTCTATATTTACCCGCAGATTTTCGACAAGTTTAGTAAGCTTTGCGACCTGATCCTCTAAGGCTTTCAGCTCATTCTTTGCGCCGACCACCTTGTTGGTTTCCTGAGGTTTTTTAGCATTTCTAGCCACTTTGACATTATTAGCTGCTATTTTTCTCGCCTGTGCGGTAAATGTGCGAATCTGTGGCTCGGCAGAATGTGTTAGCTGCTCGTTGAATACAATGTTCTGCCTGCTAATTCTGCTTTTGAATGGCTTATTATGATTTTTAGCTGCTCGTATAGCTGCAGGAACTAGTATGGTTGTCAGCCGGCTTATCATTCTCGTACCTTTCTTTTTCAGCATGTTTGCCTAACATTACTCGGCTTTTCTGACAATCAAGAATGTGGATAAGATAGCTGCTCTAGCTTAGGAACAAAAGTTTATTCCGTTCTTTTAAGAAAACTTGATTGACCCGGCTCACTGCTTAGCTGAGGTGAATTGGCCCCCATAATTACAATGAAAATCACCTATAGGCTGGCTAAAGTTCTCGAGTTTTGACTAATTTAATATGCTAAGCTTTTCTGGACATGCACTCTATGGTCCGCAACGTTGGCTCTGTGCTTTGACGGGCCAGATTGTTCCTAATACATGTTGTTCAAATTCATCCTAGATTTTTGGGAAGGTTATCACTTATGGCAGAATCTATTTATCAAAAGTACGACGGTTTTTCTGGAGTAACATCAATTGTCGAAATATTTTATCAAAAGGTTCGCAAAGAAGAGAAGTTGGCAAAGTACTTTTCAAAAGTTCAATGGGAACTGCTGATGGAATATCAAGCTAAGTTTCTCAGTAAGGTGCTCGGTGGGCCTGATAACTAAGAAGGTCGCAGCCTTCAAGAGGCTCATCAAAGTTTGAATATTACAAAAGATGACTTCGTATTGCTGGGCGGGTTGATGCAGGAATCTTTAGAAGAGGCTGGTATTGAGGCATCTGATGTAACAACTATTATGGGATTGATCTTTAGTGTTAAAGAGCAAATAATTCGTTAAAAATCCCTCTAGGCGATCGCCAAACCTCGTTCTACAACCAAGCAGTCGCTCCATTCTAACTCCTTTGACAAGTTTTCCTATCACCAACATTAATTTTTCTGCTCAAGCTTGAAAAACTTCAAAGATTATTTTTCTCTGCCATGGACACGAGAAAATCTTTTTTTAAAAATGTTGTGCCTAGGGCGTTTGATCCTGAGCTGGACATTTCAAATTATAGTTGGGGGTTAAATCAACAAGGATAAGATCTTACTAAAGGAGCGCTAACAACCAATAAAAGTTGGCTAGGTGAGGTTGTTGCTTGGCTGTTAGCAACTCGCTTTAGTATTTATATTATCGGCATATTTATTATGAAATTTAATTATTTTAATTACCTTATTATAATCAGTATGTTAGTAGTACACATTCAAATATTACATAAATATTTTGAGACTAACATCGGTTGGCTATTTCGCATTTTTTTGGGCCTTAATGGCTCGTTTTAATACTTCTCAGCGGCGGGGTAGAAGATGTCATATCCACCTAAAAAGTACTCGCCGACCTAAGCCTAATTCTGTCAAAAATTCCTGAATCGTCTACGAATTTTTACCCGAGATAAATTAGTTCATTTAAGTTTCTGAAAGAAAATTAAAAATTTCACAAGGTCAGTTTTTCATGCCAATTTTCCGATAACACGTAAGGTGGAAACAAGAACCTTCAATATTAGAGTTTGTTTAAGTGCAGCGGAAACAGCATGAAGTGGGTGGATCATCTCTAATCTTATTGTGGCTGATGGTACATTTATTTGGGTGTGAACCTATTCGGTCTGGAAAACGTACTGATTTTGATCAAGGATCTGATCGCATCAGCTCAAGTGATATTCGACCGAAGCCCGGTCAAAATAATCCCAAACAACAGCCTTCAGCCGATGATAATATGACAAACGGTGAAAATAGCGACCCTATATACCCAGGTGATCCCACTGACCCAAATGATCCAAATGATCCCATTGGCGAAAATGGCGGCATTCCGTTTGAACCTGCGAAAGATGAGCAGATTAATAAACAGAGGAGAGAGAATGGTTTTGTAGATCATTTTATTGGCAGTGGCCGGATCACTAATTTGGGCGGAGAGAGTATAAGATTAGATGGCACCCATAGGATTAAGATAATTATTTATTCGGAGGGATACAAAGAAGAGAATATGGAGGCTTTTGCGAACGATGTTGAGGAGTTTATAAAGGACCTAAGTAAATTAGAACCTCTGAAAACATATAAAGAAGCTTTCGAGTTTTGGTCTTTTCCGACGCCCTCGAAGGAACATGTCGTTGAGGGTGGTTCTAGAGTCGCTGATACGGTTTACCGTATTCCTGTAACCTCAGGAGGCAGCGTTGTTTCAGAACTCTCCCACGCATCGGGTAAGGTATGGGAATCTTTGGAAGGTTTCGGCTCGTTAAAATTCTATAATTCAGGAACGCTTCAAGGCAGGTCGCAAGACTTTCTAGCTGCAATTTTTATTTACGAACCTAGATACAAAAGTTCAGGCTATTCTGGAATTGCAAGAAGGCTCTATAAACCAGGTAGTAAAAATATCAGAATTGATACAGGC